>LULK01000098.1_pt1 | contig 28709 bp, 38 predicted proteins | sample 728181 | NCBI WGS metagenome assembly LULK01 (sample SAMN03860291, study PRJNA289734) | marine metagenome | biome: seawater column; feature: ocean; material: water; isolation source: Red Sea water column Station 169 - depth 10m | place: Saudi Arabia: Red Sea | collected 2011-10-15 | depth 10 m | reverse complement strand
TGCCATAATTTTTTATTTAGTATTAGTTATTTGTTATTTATAGTATAAATATAATCAATTTCTTTCAAACCGGAAAATCTGGGCCTAAAAGTTATTAACAAGTTATTAACAGTAATCCACAGGATATACCTAGTTATTAACAATATATTTACAAGTTATCCACAGTATTTTTAGTAATTTTTATTTAATATTCGCGTGTGCGTATAGCTCTTGACGGCATTTTGCCCAGTTGCTATGCTGTCATCGATGGCTAACATCAGTTATTTAATAATCATATTTAATAATAGGAGATTAATGTTATGGTTAAATTTAATTCTTTTAGTTCGGCTTCGCTATATATAACTAAACTTGGTTATGTTTTAACAGATTCACACTCTTTTAAAACTGAAGGTGCGTACTTTTACCGCCACAAATATTCTAAAAACAAGCACATCTATTTAAATAAAAAGATTGATTATGTTGATAATGATTCTTTAGATAGAGGTGTCGTGTACACTTTAAATTATATTTAATAGGAGACAGACATGGAAATTAAACATACCCCTTTAGTAGATAAATTTTTTGATTCAATAGATTCTGATGACATATTAAACGATAGTGAGTTGTTAGAAGAATTAGTTTTTAATGTAGATAAACACGCTGAAATATCTGTAATAAATAACGGTCAAGATATATATTCAGAAAGAACTTTTGTTCGTTTTAGTGATGGCAGTAGAACATCTTGGAATTATAAAGGGGAGATAGACTGATGCGTAATAAAAAAATAAATAAAATTAATAGTAAAGATTTATTTCAAATAGCTTTAGTTTTTATATTTTGTTTTTGGTTGTTATTAATATGGATAACTATTAAAACTATTTAATTTAATATCGCGTGTGCGTACAGGGCTTGACAGGGTTTGTCGGTCTGGTATGATGGTCATCTAGCGTGGTGTGTCGCTATTAAAAAATAACACACACACTAACTTAATTAATGTTATTTATAGGAGGATAGCATGAAAAGTAGTATAGATATCTTTGGGAATCCCCCAGCTAAAACACTCGCTCAAAAAGCTTTATTTCAATTAAACATGCATATATTTTGTACTAATGTTGGTCGTACAAAAGAATCGATTGATGCAATGGACAAAACCTTAACTTTATTAAAACAACAAGCCAATTTAGAATGGGCGGGTGAATGTTTTGATGAAGACTTTGAAATAAATAGAGGTGGTATAGGATTTGTATCACGCAGTTTAAAAGGAGATGACAATGAGTAAACAAATAAGATTTGTAACATTTGATGAAGTTGACGGAGATATTATAGAGTCAGTTCGTGATGTTGATTGTGTTACAGAAGATTGTTTTAGTCCTTTGTGTATGGTTTGGTGTGTTGAATGGTATGACAAAGACAATAAAAGACATATTAAATGGAACGAACCATATCCAGAACAGTTTAGAGATAAGTTAATAAAGCAAGGGATAGACCCAGCTACCATTGATATTTACGAAAAGGATGTATCATGATTAAATTAACTAAGGTCAAGCCAGTTAAAAAAATCAATAATCAAAAAGGTTTTGTTTTATATTCTGGTGCTTCAGTACTAGACGGGGAGCCTATTGTTTGTATTGCAACACTATCGACAAGCAATAAAAAGACAGGTCAAATGATTCAAACTTGGATTATTAGAAGTGATATGAACCCTCTCGAAGCATCTAAAACAAAACAAGATAGCTCTGTCTGTGGTAATTGTGTACACAGAAGAAACAATAACGGTGCTTGTTATGTTAATTTAGGACAAGCACCTCTAGCTATTTATAAATCTTATGCCAATAATCTTTATCCTGTGTTTAATATACATGAGCACTCTGATTATTTTATTGGTCGCAAGATTAGGCTCGGTGCTTATGGTGACCCTGCCGCAGTTCCTTTTAATGTATGGAAACAGATTACTGATTTGTGTTCTGGGCATACTGGATACACACATCAAATAAAACATAAACGATTTGATAATAATATCATTTCGTTATGTATGGTGTCTGCTGACTCACCCAAACAGGCACTTAAATACCAAGCAATGGGTGCAAAAACTTTTAGAGTTGCGATGCAAGATGATTATCTGTTTGACAATGAGATAGAGTGTCTTGCTGATTCTAAGGGCATACAATGTATAGACTGTGGATTATGTGATGGCAAATCTGCAAATGTTGCTATCGCAGTTCATGGTTCATTAGCCAGTAGATTTAAAACAAGTCTAATACAAACTGTAACTATCTAATAGGAGATTATATGGATAAAGTAATACAAGTTAGAGTAACTAAACACTATGGCAAAAGACTAGAGTATCCTCTCTGTAAAACTGGTCATATTTTTAGAAAGATAAGTAAAGCTGAATCTACTATCACACCTGAAACAAGACAGCTTGCAGAAGAACTAGGATATAAATTTAAAGAACAATACGATATTTAAATAGGAGATAATATTATGAGTAACGACCACGAAATATCTGTAAAAATTACAGAAGAAACAATGCACAACGTGTTAGAAAAAAATAAAGACTATATTAATTTTAATATTGTTGATAAAGATACTGACCTAGAATATTCAGTAGATGATTTAAAAGATACTGTTGAAAATCTAGAGTATGAATTACAGGAACTTAAAGACAGAACAGATGATGATAGAATGGATTCTAGTGATTTGAAAGGTGACTACAACGATTTAGATGATAGGCTATCTGAATTGCAAAATAAAATAGAAGGCTTTGAGGAACACTTTCATAAGTTTAAAGACCAGCTAACTGCAATAGATAAACAATGTGCGGCAATGGAAAAGAACTCAATGGAAATGGAACAAATTAAATTAATAACAGACATAGCAGTTAACTTTGAAAGACTTACTAAAAATATATATACCCGTTTAATTGACATTGAATCTAAACAAAACAATTAATAAACTTGCATGACCTCTGTAAGTAAAAACAGGAGGTTGACGCAGTTGCTAGTCTGCTTCGTGTACAACAAAACTAGCATTTTAATTAACTAACTAAATAAATGGAGAAAACAATGAGTACATCAATAACACACAATGATTTAAAGAAAGGCGATATGGTTGAGTTAACAGCGATACCTATGATTTCAAGAGCACCACGAGTTGCAGAAATATATGACAATGGTAAAGGGACAACCAGAACTGTTAAAATTTTATCACAGCATGGCTATTACCCAGACATCGGTTCTAATTATATAGATGAAATTACACATAAAATTAATGATGACGGGACTAAAACACCTGTTGAATTGTCTGCGGCTCATGCTAAAAAGCTGAGTCATATTAGAAACATAATGGATAACTGGGGGTAACTTATGAGTTGTGAAGCAACAGAAAAATCTTACGAGCAGTTAGCTGACAGAATCATATCTATGTGGACTATAAAAGATAGAGATGATTTGTTGGATGACTGTATAGAATATATTGTAGAAAAATTTAAAGAAGATGGGTCAATATTTTATACAGCACACTCATCAGTTAAGAAATATTTTATTGAATGGCTACAACACAAAGTGCAGATATCTGGTGTCGTATCTAATCAAGATTTAGAAAGAATGAATAAACAAAGGGAGAGTAATTATGCCTAAAGGAAGACCAAGTAAAGAGAACAAAGAAAAACTAGCTTCAATTACAATGCCCGAATCGTTGATGAGAGAGTTTAAAAAAGCAAAAGAAGCTCATTCAGAAACTATAGGGTTTGAAATTAATAACAAACAAATGATGCAACTTTTACTAAATCATTTTATGATTGAACATGAGATATTTTAAATAGGAGAATAACTATGACATTAAAATATGTTGTTGATTTTAATGAAGATTTATTATTTAGGAGAAAACCTGTGAACTCTAAACAAATTAAAAAGTTAAAGAAGTTAATCAAGCCTATACAAGTAGAGTGGTTGCAAACTTTATTGCCAGAGGACACTTCTAAAAATATTAATGTAGATAATGTTAATGATTATTTACCAAAAGACGAGCATACTTTTGGAGATGGTCAAGTTCATTTGTCATACATGTCTGATGACTATGTATTAAAACATTTAAAAAATAACCCTGAGATTAAATCTTTTAACGATTTGGTTTCACATATATACAAGGATTAAGTATGAGATTTAATTTATATGAATATAAAATAGATGCAGTATATAAAGATGAAGAGGAAACATCTTTTATTATGTTTGAAAAATCTATATTTAAAATAGTAGATTATTTAATATCTAATAAAGATATAACAAAAATAAATAAAATTACTAAATTAAAAGACGGAACTCATTGGTCATTAAAAGATTTTGATATAAAAGAAATGCGTTCTTTGAGAGATGAAATAGATGATGCTGACATTTCTAAGAACTTACAAGAGTTGACAGACAATGATGTCCTTCCTCAAAGCTAGGATAAATAAATTAATTAAAAATATTGATTGGTATTTAAAATGGGTTGCAAGTATCATATTAATATTAGGTATTTGTTTTAGGTCAACGCAACAATTCCCTGCGTTAGATTTAATGCTTAGTTTTGCTGGATGTTTTTTATGGACTATAGTTAGTCTTATGTGGAAAGATAGAGCAATGATTGTTCTAAATGTAGTAGCTACGTTTGTATTAGCTATGGGTGTAGTTAAACTTATAGGAGAAGCAGTATGATAGATGATTGGGTTAGTCTTGGTTTTACAAAGATAAGTAAAAACGATTACAAATATTTTAGTTCTTGGTTGTTTCACAACATGAAAGAGTTGTATGCAAACAAAATTGCTTATGAAGTAAGATGGGATGAAGACAAAGATGATAACGCTGTTTGGGTCAAGCTTTATGATGAGAGTTTTATATCTATTGACCAGATACTAATTGATATGAAGAAGTATCATTTGACATAATGTATTGTAAAATATAGAATGTCTTTTGTAAGCCTTGGCGGTATATTAGAATTTTTATCTCCTATTTTTAATTCTAAATACCTGTGACTTAATGACACCACATGCCTTGAGGGTGGTAGCCAAAAAACCCTCACTAAATTTATTTTATAGGAGTCTTGTTATGATAATAGGTGGAAAAGAAGGATACCCTTGTTTATTTTCCAGTGTTTCTCAACCTAATAAAACTTTTGAACCTGTTTGGGTTGTTAATTTATTAGTACCAGATGATGTTGCTGATGAGTTTGCAGTTCGTGGTCATAAGTTAAAACAGTTTGATGAAGGTAAAGCACTAATAATAAAGAGGAAATGTTCAGTTAATGGTGTTGATAAAAAACAACCTAAACTTATGGACAAAAATAATGAAGAAATTGATGTTCTTATTGGTAATGGTTCTAAACTAAGAGTTCAATGCAACGAATATGATTGGGAATATGCTGGTAGAGTTGGTAAAAGTTTAGACTTACAAGCTGTCCAAGTTATGGATTTAGTTGAGTACAGCAAGCCAGATGGTTCAGAGTTTCTAGAAGAAGAAGAGGAGTTTTAAATGAGTGATACAGAACCACAAGTAACATACGCTACTGATGACCATAAGTATGATGTTAATAAACTATCTGATGAAGCTAAAGTTATATTTAATTTTATTGTTGAATGTGCTAATGAATCTAATATGTTAAATAAAAGAAGGACAGTTCTCCAAGGAGCCATTGAACATTTTAAAACACAAATGACAACTCATTTAACAGACGATGCAATCATTGCAGAGGAAGAGGAGTCTTAACATTTTTCATACCCCCTAGCCCCTTCGGGGGCTTTTTTTTAATAGGAGAATATCATGCACGAAAGAACAACTTTTGTTAAACATAGACTACCATGTTTAGAGTGCGACAGCAGTGATGCTGTTTCTATGAATGAAGATGGTTCAGCAAAATGTTTTAGTTGTGATAGATTTTTTACTGATTACAACAACCCTTCCGAAAATAAAATATCTCATATACCAACTAAGTCTAATAAAGATAATACTTTTTTAACTTCTTACTATGGAGTGTTTGGAGATTTGATTGATAGAGGTATCTCTGAGCATACTGCTAGAAAGTTTGGAGTTAAAATAAAAAGAGATGAAGCTAGTAATGTTACCCAACATATCTATCCTTATTACAATGGTGGAGAAATAGTTGGAACTAAAACCAGACATGTTCAAAATAAAAACTTCTTTTGTAACGGTACGTTTGAGGGGACAGGGTTGTTTGGTGAACAGTTATTTGGAAGTAAAGGCGGTAAGTATTTAACAATAACTGAGGGCGAATGTGATGCAATGGCAGTCAGTCAGTTATTTGAAGGTAAGTGGGCGGTGGTATCTCTGAAGCGTGGAGCATCCTCTGCTGTCAAAGATATAAGAGAAAGTATTGAGTTTGTAGAATCTTTTGAAAATGTAATCCTTTGTTTTGATAATGATAAGGCTGGTAAGCAAGCGGCAAAGAGCGTAGCTAAAATACTGAAGCCTAACAAAACTAAGATAATGGCTTTTCCAAATGGCTACAAAGATGCTAACGACATGCTCAAGCAGAAGAAATATCAAGAGTTTAATCAAGCTTGGTGGAATGCTAAAACATATACACCCTCTGGTATTATGGAACTGTCATCACAAAAAGATGATTGGTTGCATCGAGAAGTTAAAGAAAGTATTCCATACCCTTGGCAAGGTCTTAATGACAAGCTGTATGGGATGCGTAAAGGTGAGTTAATTACTTTAACAGGTGGTACAGGTCTTGGTAAGTCTAGCGTTACCAGAGAGCTTGAGCATTGGTTAATTAAAAATACTAAAGATAATATTGGTATTGTTGCTTTGGAGGAAAACTGGCTTAGAACTGCTGATGGTTTATTATCTATTGAAGCAAATGACAGAATATATTTATCAGAAAAGAGAAGCAAATATTCAGACGAACAATTAATAGAGTTGTTTGATAGGGCAATACCAAGTGGTCGTGTTTATATTCATTCGCATTTAGGTGCTACCGACATCGAGGATATCTTTGCAAAGCTTAGATATATTATTGTAGGATGTGAATGCAAGTGGGTGGTCGTAGACCATTTACATATGCTTGTAAATGTTTTACATGAAGGTGATGAGCGTAGAGGTATTGACACTTTGATGAATAGATTAAGGTCTTTAGTAGAAGAGACAGGTGTTGGTATGTTGCTAGTTTCTCATTTACGTAGAGCTTCTGGTGACAAAGGGCATGAACAAGGCATTGAAGTTTCTTTATCGCATCTCAAAGGCTCACAAGGTATAGCACAGTTGTCTGATTGTGTTATCGCTTTAGAAAGAAATCAACAGGCTACAGACCCTGACGAGGCTGATATTACAAAGGTTAGGGTTTTGAAGTCTAGGTATACTGGAGATACAGGTTTAGCCTGTTCTTTAAAATATAACATAGATACAGGAAGATTGTTTGAGGTGACTGAAGATGAAATACTTGAACAAGAACTCTTCTGAAATAATATTTGATATTGAAGCCAATGGTTTAACTCCTGACAAAGTATGGTGTATTGTTGCAAAGAAAGTAAACGGAGATATTTACAAGTTTTCTGAAGACACTTTACTAGATGGAGTTAAATACTTAATGAGTGCTGAAGTATTAATAGGGCATAACATTATAGGATATGACATCCCTGTCTTAGAAAAAATATTTAAAGTAGAGTTTAAAAATAAAATAAAAGATACTCTGGTCATGTCTAGGTTATTTAATCCTGTTAGAGAGGGACATGGTTTAGAGCCTTGGGGTAAAAGACTAAACAAACACAAACAACAAAAGCCTATCTCTTTTGATTTTTACGATAGTGCAATGCTAGATTATTGTACTCAAGATGTAATTGTAAACGAGGCTGTTTATAATTATTTATTAAAAGAGGGTAAAGATTTTAGTGAAGAGTCCATAGCATTAGAACATAGTGTAGCTAAATCAATACAAAGACAAGAAGAGACTGGATTCTTTTTTGATGCTAGAAAAGCTACTGAACTTATGGCTTATCTAAAAGAAAAACAATATTTAACAGAAACAAAAGTTCAAGAAACATTTAAACCTAGAATTACAAAAACATTATTGATTCCTACTAGAACTGCTGAAGGTGTTCTGTCTAGATTAGCTATAAGAGATGACCCATTAGATATTTACAATGGAGCAAAAGCTAGATTAACAGAAGAAGAATATCAAAAAATGTTAAAAGGAAAAGAAGTTTATAGGACTAAAATTGAAGAATTTAATTTAGGAAGTAGAAAACAAATTGGAGAATATCTTATAGATTTTGGATGGAAGCCAAAAGAATTTACTCCAAAAGGACAACCTATTGTTGATGAAAATGTACTAAAAAATATTAAAAATATACCAGAAGCTACAATGATTGCAGATTATTTGTTATATCAAAAAAGGATAGCTCAAGTAAGCTCTTGGTTAGAAGAATTAGATAATGATAGAGTTCATGGTAAGGTTATATCTAACGGAACTATTACATCTAGAATGGTGCATTACAGCCCTAACATGGCTCAAGTTCCAAATGTTGGCAGTCGTTATGGTAAAGAGTGTAGGTCTTGTTGGACAGTTCCTGAAGGATATAAACTTGTAGGCATAGATGCTTCCTCTTTAGAGCTAAGAATGCTGTGTCATTACATGGGAGATAAAGACTATACTAAAGAAGTTATTAGTGGAGATATACACACAAGAAATCAACATTTAGCTGGATTGGAAAATCGCATGCAGTCAAAGGTTTTCGTATACGCTTTTCTTTATGGGGCAGGTGATGCTAAGATAGGCTCAATAGTTGGAGGTGGTACAGCTAAAGGAAAAGAACTTAAAAATACATTTCTTAAAAACTTGCCATCTTTAAAATCTCTGCGAGACAGAGTTCAAACAGCGGCAAAGAGGGGATACTTAAAAGGATTAGACGGTAGAAGAATATTTGTTCGTAGTCCACACTCTGCTTTAAACAGTTTGTTACAAGGTGGTGGTTCTATAGTTATGAAAAAATCTTTGCAACTATTACAAGAAAAAATAGATTTGAATAGATTAGATGCTAAGTTTGTAGCGAATATCCATGACGAATGGCAAATACAAGTAAAAGAATCTCAAGCAGAATGTGTTGGTGTTATTGGTGTTGAATCAATAGAAGAAGCAAGTAGATATTTTAAAATGCGTTGTCCTTTGACAGGAGAATATAAGATAGGGAATACTTGGTATGAAACCCATTAAAGAAGATAGAAAAAAATTTGATATAGATTTATCTTACGGTTCAATACGAGAAGATAAAATTATTGATATGTTTTTAAATAAAAAAATAGAAGTTAAATCAGAAAAAAATATGTGGCAAGATACAGGAAACATTTGTATTGAGTACGAGTCTTGGGGAAGACCTTCTGGAATAAAAGCAACTGAAGCTGATTATTGGTTTCATAATCTTTGTGTTGGAGAAAACGAATATTGTACTTTAGTATTTAAGACAGAGGTATTGAGAAGCATAGTTAATGATTTAGACACGTTTAAGAGTGTGTCTGGTGGAGACAATAAAGCTAGTAAAATGTTTTTAATAAACTTACAAAAGTTATTTTCATCAGATGTAATCAAAGCATTTAAGGAGTTAGATAATGAAAAGTGAATCTACTCATTGGTATACTAGGGATGGAGAGCCAATGTATACAATTATTGGTGCAAATGGAAAAGAAAGAAATACAAATTTAAGAGATGCAAGAACTTTGGGTCTTGTTCCCTCTGTTACGACTATAATTGGTATGACTGCTAAACCAGCTTTAGAAAACTGGAAGATAAGTCAAGCAGTTAATTCTGCCTTAACTTTAGAAAGAAAACATTCAGAGTCCTTTGATTCTTTTTTTTATAGATGTAAAGAAGATGCAAATAAAGTAAGTTTAAAAGCGGCAGAACAAGGAACTAGAATACATGCTTTAATTGAAGATGGTTTTTTAGGCGGTAAAAAAACTAAACCTTACAAAGCAATTAAAAATTTTCTTGATAGGCATTTTCCTAACAAAGAATGGATAGCTGAAGATTCTTTTTGTGCTAATGAAGGGTATGGTGGCAAGATAGATTTGTATTGTAAAGAAGGTATCTTTGTAGATTTTAAAACTAAAGATAATTTAGAGGGTAAAGAATCAAAAAAATTAGTTTTTGACGAACATGGAATGCAGTTGTCTGCGTATGCACAAGGATGTCAAATACAAAATCCTAAACGAGTTTCTATTTTTGTAGATAGAAAAGATACAGGATTAATACTTGGGCATATATGGGACGAAGAATCTCACGAAAGGCATCTTGCTATGTTTAATTGTGTTCTCGAATATTGGAAGTTACTTAAAAAATATAATCCTAAAGTAAGTAATTTGAACGAACACATTTACGATGCCGAAAAGAAAACCTAGAAAACCTAGACCTAAAAAAGTTGGAATACCTAAAGGCTATGATAGTCTGTGGGAGCTTTCTTTACATGAGACTGTTTTAAAAAAATGGAGTCATCATAAAGATTGTATTGACTATGTTATTGAACATAAATATGAACCAGATTTTGTAAAGAAAATAAAAGGTAAAACAATTTTGTTAGAGGCTAAAGGAAGGTTTTGGGATTTTGCAGAGTACAATAAATATATTCATATTAGAAAAGCGTTGCCTAAAAATTGTGAACTTATTTTTTTATTTCAGAAACCTTTTGCCCCTATGCCAGGAGCTAAAAAAAGAAAGGATGGAACTAAAAGAACTCATGCTGAGTGGGCAGACAATAATAAATTTAGATGGTTTAGCGAAGTTAATTTGCCAGAGGAGTGGGTAAGTTATGGAGTATAAGTTTAATGAAGGAGATATAATTAAACATATTAAAAAATATATTGATAGCACATATGAAAAACATTATGCTCGTGGCAAATATCAAGCGACAGATATGATTATAGATGCTGGTCATGGTAAAGGATTTTGTATGGGTAATATTATGAAGTATGCTATGAGGTGCGGTAAGAAAGAAGGAGTTAACGCAGAAACGGATTTACTTAAAATAATACACTATGCAATAATAGCGATTAATTTAGAAGATACCGGTAGGAGAACAAAATGATTGAAGACAAAGTAGGTGTTAAAACTTATCTTGGTATTGAAATAAATTATGATAAAGAAAAAAACTTTAATAAGTTTAGTATAGATACACTCAAAGATAGATATTTTTGGGATAAAGAAACAACAGCACAAGAGGCTTTAGCTCGTGCCTCTGTATTTGGTGCAACATTTAAAGGAGATACAGATTTTGAATTGGCTCAAAGACTTTACGAATATAGCTCCTCGTGTTGGTTCATGTTTAGCACTCCTATACTTAGTAACGGGGGAACTACACGTGGGCTTCCTATCAGTTGTTTTCTTAATTATGTACCTGACAGCAGGGGTGGGTTATCTTCTCACTATGATGAAAACATATGGCTTGCAAGTTCAGGTGGAGGCATTGGTGGATATTGGGGGCATATTAGAAGCAATGGGGTATCTACTACTCATGGCAGTCGTTCTACTGGCTCAATTCCTTTCATGCATGTAGTTGACTCTCAAATGTTAGCCTTTAATCAAGGGGTAACTAGAAGAGGAAGCTACGCGGCATATATGGATATTAGTCATCCTGAGATAGAAGAATTTATTAATATGAGAAAAGAGTCTGGTGGAGATATAAATAGAAAAAATTTAAATCTTCATAATGGTGTTAATATAACAGATGCTTTTCTAACTGCTGTAAAAAATAATGAAGACTGGAGGTTGATAGACCCTAAATCAAAAGAAGCTGTTAAAATTATAAACGCTAGAGATTTGTGGTGGCAGATATTACATGCTAGGGCAGAAACAGGAGAGCCTTACATGGTTAATATAGATAGATGTAATGAGCATTTACCAAAACAACAAAAAGATTTAGGGTTAAAAATACAACAAAGTAATTTATGTTCTGAGATAACTTTACCTACTAATGAGGAAAGAACTGCTGTATGTTGTTTGTCTTCTGTTAATTTAGAATACTTTGATGAATGGTCAAAAGAAGATTTATTTATCAAAGATTTAATTACTATGTTAGATAATATACTACAGCATTATATTGACAATGCTATAGATACAAAACAATTAGGAGAATATAGTGCAAATTTTAAACGATTTCAAAAATACGTTAGACAGGGCAAGGAAGGGTTTACCAAGTCTGCCTACTCTGCATATAGGGAAAGGAGTTTGGGTTTGGGTGCAATGGGCTTTCACGCATATTTGCAGTCTAAACAAATTCCTTTTGAAGGTTTATTCGCAACAAGTTTCAATCATAAAGCGTTTACCTGCATTAAATCAAAAGCTACGGAAGCTACTGAGGAGTTGGCTATTGAAAGGGGAGAAGCTCCTGACATTCATGGGTCAGGTAGGAGAAATGCTAATCTCATGGCTATTGCTCCTAATGCTAGTAGTGGTATTATCTGTAGTGGTACTTCTCCCAGTATTGAGCCTTTTAGGGCTAACTGCTACACTCATAAAACTTTATCAGGTTCTTACCAAGTTAAAAACAAATACTTAGAAAAATTATTAAAAAGTAAAGGAGTTAAAAGTAAAGAGTTAGATGCTATATGGAAAGATATTTTTGCTAATGAAGGTTCTGTACAGCAACTAGATATTTTAAACGACCAAGAAAAAGAAATATTTAAAACTGCAAATGAGATAAATCAAATATGGATTGTTGAACACGCCTATCAAAGACAACAATATATATGTCAGGCTCAATCAGTAAATTTATTTTTTACAACTCCTAAATCAACAGAAGACCAAAAAGTTCACGATGACTACATGCAATATGTAAACGATGTGCATTGGTACGGTATGCATACTTTAAAATCATTGTATTATTTTAGAACTAATGCGGCACGTAATGTTGAAAATGTTAATATTAAAATACCTAGAATTAAATTAGATGATGTAGAATGTATAGCTTGTGAGGGTTAATATGCAAAATAGAAAAGGAATATATGATGCTTTAGTTTTAAAATATAAAGCACAACAACAAAAAGCAAAAACAAATTTAAAAGTTTATTTTTTAGGAGTGGTAGGTGTAGCAGAACATCCTGATGTTGTGGATACTGTAGATAAACTATTAAAAGAATATGCTGAAGCTACTGAATTATTAAAAATATTAGAGGAGAACTTTGATGAGCTTGCTGAAAACACGAGACTATTATAAACCTTTTGAATATCCTTGGATGTATGAATACTACAAGTTACAAAACCAAATGCATTGGATGCCTGAGTCTGTTCCTTTACATAACGATGTAAAAGATTGGCAAGATGTCACAGCAGAAGAAAAGAATTTATTAACACAAATATTTAGATTGTTTACACAATCAGATGTTGATGTTGCCTCTGGATACATAGATAAATATATGCCTGTGTTTAAAAAACCAGAAGCTAGAATGATGATGGGTTCTTTTGCAAATATGGAATCTATTCATCAAGATGCATATAGTTTACTGCTTGATACTGTGGGTATGCCTGAGATTGAATATAAGGCGTTTTCAGAGTATGAAGAGATGGCAGATAAGCATGACTACGTGGGTCACTTTAAACCTCTTAAATCGGACAAAAAGACCGTTGCAAAGACTCTGGCAGTTTACTCTGCATTTACAGAAGGACTGCAATTATTTTCTAGTTTTGCAATACTTCTTAACTTTCCTAGGTTTGGAAAGATGAAAGGTATGGGACAGATAGTTACTTACTCTATTCGTGATGAGTCTTTACATGTTGAAGCAATGACTAAATTATTTAGAGAGTTTATACAAGAAAATTTAGATATATGGACAGACGATTTTAAGGCAGAGCTTTATCAAATATGTAGAGACATGGTTTATCTTGAAGATAAATTTTTAGATTTAGTTTTTGAGATGGGTGACTTGAAAGGATTATCTAGGTCAGATATGTATGCTTATAATAGATATATTGCTGATAGACGTTTGTTGCAGTTAGGATTAAAAACTAACTACGACCAAAAAGAAAATCCATTACAATGGTTAGATGAAGTTATGGGTGTAGAGCATCAAAACTTTTTTGAGGGAAGGGCTACGACTTATATGAAAGCAGGATTGAAAGGTAGACAAGACTCAATAACTTTCTCAGGAATAAACAAGTAATGTCTTCAACTGAAGAGGCTAAATTGCTAGGCTACACCCTATTGTATAATAGGGCTGGTCATTTAATAACAGAAAGAACTTCTGTAGATATTAGAAAGTTAAAAAAATATTTTACTGATGAAGAATATTCTTTATTAAAGAGTGTTATAAGAGAGGGTAAAGTTGAATTAGATTCTATTCATAATAAAATTGAAGCTAATTTAAATGCTAGAAAAATGAAAGATTAATATTTTAATCCCCACCAAAAAAATATATGTATGCAAATAAACCGCCCCAAAAGAGGAATAATAATATTTTCAGCCACCACCGAGCACCCTCTCCATTATAGTCCTCTAGCCAAGACACTATAAGGCATCCTCTTCTTCAGGCTCTGGTCGTGGCACTACATTTACTCTAGTTACAGTTGTATCTTTTTCTACCCATTCTGGGCGGCAGAAAACTGTGCCTTCTTCAACCCCTTTATAGTATCTGCGTTGTTGAGTTAGTATCTGAGCAACGTATTCACAATGACTTGGGTTTATGTAATAAGTCTTTTTAGAATCGTCTGGAATACCATCAACTAAAACGATTAAAGCAATTACTAATTTCATCGCCTTTCTTTAAGCATTAACTCAATAAGAGTTCCTAGTTTCTCGTCTGTAGCTTGTGATATTTCTACCTGACGCGACAAACCATCTGCTATTTGTTGAATTGCTTGCTCGTTCAAAGCTGTTTTTTGAGTATTGCTATTTGTATCTTCAACAACCTTTTCAACAACTTTCTCAACACGTTCTACTTCTTTAGCAGTTGCCTGTGCATTTGCTTGTGCCGCCCCATAGGAGATAGCACCTACAAATAAACTAACAATCAAAGGCAAAGCCCATGTTGGAATCGATATACTATTTGACATAATTATTACTCTCTTTTACATAGTTGATTTCATTTCTAAATAATGTGTGACCCCTAGCTAAAGTATCTATAGACCAGAACACTACAAAGAAACACCAAAAAATTACACAGTACCAACAATTTCTTACTGTCTTACTACTTCTAAAAGTTGGTATTAACTTCATTAATTATCTTTCTCCTTTTCTTTTTCTGCTGATGCACCAAAGTAAAAACTAACCACTGCACTAGACAGTCCTCCTAAGTACCCAAGTACAAGGTTGATTAAAGCTTCAGAATTCTGTTCTGGCGGCTGTAAAGTTACAAGGAATATGTAGCCCATAAAACCTCCAACAACGCTTAAACCGATGATTCTGGCTGTCCAATCCCTAGAGAATTTTAATCTTGCATCTTGTTTATCTTTTGTAGCTATACTAAATACATCAACATCAAGCTCTTTCATTTGTATTTTAAAATCATTCTCAGCCTTTTTAAGGTCAAGCATTTGTTCTGGAGTAGCTTGTGTAATAGCTTTCTCTATAGATGCTGGATTGTTAGGACATCCTAATACCTCTGCTATGACGTTAGCCGCCATACCACCCATTGGTCCACCAAGTGCAGTTCCTAATGTAGGAGCAACAGCTCCAACTATGTTTTTTAATAATGCTTTCATAAATCAGCCTCAAATATTGTTTCCATCATTTGTTCAAATAAAAGTCTAAAATCTTCTAAAGTTACAAAAGGCATTCTGTTTTTTATTTGAATTCTTCGGTAACAGTTGTAGCAACCTTCTAATTGCTTTTCAGTATATAGTATCATTTTGTTTTAACACCATTTGTTGTAGTTCTTTACTTCGTCTTCCGACTTGATAATACCAACGACTGTCTTCCATTTCATCAGCCATTCTTTGCCAATCGTTTTCTTTGCAAGCCTTCAACATGTTTTTAAATTGTGCAAATCTACTTGCTCCTAAATTAAAACACATATTAACTAAAACATGTTGTATATCTTCTGGAAGTTCATCAAAATATTCTTGACTGCCATATACAGAGATTGTCTCTTTGTAATGTTTGTCAAAATCTATTTCAAAATATTTATCTACAACTTCTTGGGATACCTCAGTACCTACTTCGTAATTATACTCTGGGTCTTGAGGTTGACATAAATGACCTATGCCTAAAGTTTTATATCCTAGACTATCTTTATAAATCTTTAGTACTTCTCCTTCATGTCTTTTTATTTGCTGTTTACAAACATCTATATTCATAAACCTAAACTTTTCATCTGTGCTTTTAATTCTCTGTCTTCTACGTCTTGTACACTTTCAGAAGATTCATTAAAAGGTTGTTTTGTTACTCGACTAATCATTTCATCAGGCTCATCTTTTACATTAGGCACATCTAAGACAATACCGCCTCTAGCATAACCACGCTTTTCACTAAAGTAATAATCAGGCAAGCCAGCACTTTTTGTTTTCTTGGTTGTTCCTCTAGCGGCTTTACGCAGTTCTTTTCTAGTTTTTGCTGGAAGTAAACCATATCCGGGTATGTTCGTTACTACAAGTTCAGGTATGTTTTTTCTATAAGCAATAGCGTCTATTACGTCTTGCGGAAAAGGACCAGCAAAAGTTCTTAATCCGGCAGTTACTGGTCCAGAGTTTCTATTAAATTGATTACTATATCTTGATACATAATCAAATGGACCTAAACCTCCCCATCGTCTAACAGCATCAAACACTAACTCAAAATTATTTTTATCTTCATCAGTTCCGTATCTTTTGTAATTTTCCCCACCACTTCTAATTGTATTGGTAGTATGTGCAACTGCTGTCATTAGTAAAGCAGTACCTGCAATTTTTCCTACATTTTCTGTAGGCTCTGTAATTGTTTCATTAATAAATCTTTTTAAAACAGTATTAGAAAAAGCTGTTGGATATCCTGCAAACTGTATTAAGACTTGTGCCGCTGGCTGTCCAAACCATAACGGTCTATTTGCTTGTGCGGTGCTTGGTTGTAAAATAATTTCTTTTACAAATCTGTTTGCTCCTCTAATTAATTTAGAGTTATAAAAAGGTTGTTGTTTAGATAAAGTTTCATCAAACACTCCATCTTTTAATGAGCCTTTATACCAATTAATAGCCTCTCTTGTATCTATTCCTAACTCATTTAACTGTTGTGTATATACTCTTTTTTTACTTGCACTTAATTTACCTTTATATAAAGCCTCTGCGTTTTTTCTAATTAATCTTTTCCCTGTAGTGTAAGAAGCAAGCTGTACTGCTCTTGTCCATTGAGCAAGTAAATTAGCTTTAAAAAACCCTCTTTGAATAGCCTCTGCCTTTCCTCTTTTAGAAACTGCTCCGCTTAGACCCTCTATTATTTCAAATGTAGCCATCTCTAAAGCAAGACCGCTTTGATACATTTCAAACCATTCTTCATCTAAAAGTTCAGAAGCACCTTTAGTTTCTTTACCTCTCATTCTTTTTATGAAATTAGAACTTTTTTCAAAAACATTGTTCTTTTCTGAAACAATACTTTTAGCAATAGTTTTAAATACTTCAGGAACATCTGATAATTCGTTTACTCTAGACAATAATATTAAAGGTTCTGTAAGACTAGAAATAGTTGCTAACGGCAAATGAGCCATTTGTTGACTAATAAGCACACCATCTGCTAAATTTCTAAGCCCTTGATTTTGTATTGAAGGAATATCAATACCTGTTGTTCTTCTATATACTTTAAATAAACCCTCAGATACACTTAAAGCTTCTTCATCGCTAACACCTGCTTCTTTTAATTGAGTTCTTACTTTATTTAATCTATCAGAAAAATCAGCTTCAGTTCCAAATTTATTTTTTCTTGCTTGAGCAACAGATAAGTTTTGAAAATAATCATATAACAAAGGTTCTAAATCATCTTCTAACAAAAAGGCTATGTCGTTATCTTTTATATTAGTAAATCTTCTTGCTTGAAGAAATCCTACTTTATCTGATTTTATTTTTCCTTTTTTTACAAGCATAACATCTTCAGGGATATCTTTATTAGAAAGCATGTCATTAATAATTCTATCTGCTTTTAAACTTCTAGCTCTTTGCATATTACCGTTTGCTTCCTCTAAAAAATCAATTCCAAAAATGTCTTTATCTTTTCCTTTAGCGTCAGCTAAAACACCTTTTCTTTTTTGATTAGTTACCGAATCTATAAATTGTTGTGTTGGAACTTCGTTTATAGGGTCAGCATGTCCGCTTTCAATTAATATTCTTTTAAATTTTCTTCTGTTTACATCGTCTTGTAATTTAGTATAGTTAAAAACTCTAGGGAAAAATCCAGTTCTAAACTGTGTAAAAGGTCTAAAAATTTCTTCTGATAGACCGTCTTCAAAAGCATCGTCTAAAACATTCCTTAAACCTAAAGTTCCGTCAAATGAGATAGTTCCGTTTTTTTCTATTTTACCCCCATAGGCTATTGCAATATCTTTATCTACTTGTCCAGCATCTAGTAAATCTTTTATCCATATTTTATTTTTTGTAGCTTGTTCTTTTCTAGCTACAATTTTTTCATCACGTAACAACTGTAAAAGTTTTTGAGATTTTTCAGGATTTAATGCGTTTCTTCCTCCTACCCTTGTAAGACCAGACAAACTTAATAGAGATGTAGCAATATACTTCCCTGTTAGCCTATCTCTCATTTCTCCATATGTTTCTTCTCTAACTCCCTTTCTACCCTTGCTTGTTAACGTAACATCATAATCGTATCTAATTTTAGCTAAAATATCTCTAAGAGTAGAAGATTTATCTACATAGGATAAAAAAGTTGTAGTTGGTTTTCCTATTGTGTTTGCTATGGCTTTATATAAACTTTTTTCTCCGCCACCTTTTCTTTCATATTCAGAAAATATATTAAAAAAATTAGCCTCTTCTTCAATTTCTTTTCTTGTTGTACTCTTGCTTGCCGCGTCTATTCCATTATCATCACTAAACTTGTCTGCTAATTTAGTATGTTCATCTGGCATATCTGTTACAGGAGTATTGTCTATTGAATCATCTGCTCTTTTTGCTAACTCTTCTTGAGCTTCTTTTATTTGTTTATTAAATTGCATTCTTTTAGTAAAGCCACCTATTAAACCTCCAAAACCAGCACCTAATAAAGTAGATGAACTTAAATTTGTAAAATCAAGATTTTCCCTTGCTCCTAAATCTAAATCAATATCTTGTAAAAAATAATTATGCAGTCCTCCCCAAGCCGCACCTTCAGCCGCACCAAACAAAGCACTTTTTTTTGTTGCTTCTGTTTTTAATTTTGAAGTAGTTAATCTTTTAATACCTTGTTTAGCAGTATTTGCTAATGCACTTTTTAATGCGGTGCTTCCTACTAAACTAGTACCGCCTGTCAAAAGTGCTCCAAAAGCCGCTACTATATTTAAAGGGTCAGCTACAATATCTATACCAATATCTTTTATTTGATTAAATCTTTCTGTCCAAGTTTCAATATCTGCATTATCAAATCTATTTTTTAAATATGTATAGTCTTCTTTTTGTTGTTTAGTCCAATTACCAGTTTGAAAACTACGTACTATTGCAGACGATAAACTAAAATCAGCATCTCTTAAATATTCAAAAATATCTTCGTTAGCTCCTACACCTTCTAAAAATCTAGAGGCTCTTTCTTGAAACTCTTCGTCTTGTCTTAATTCAGATAAACTTATTTTATCGTAAGTTTGATTTTGCTCCATAGGAGACTGTTTGCTTACATAACTTATAGAGTTAGGAATACTTTGTTGAGTTTCGTTTTGAGAAGAAGGAGTATAAAAAAAATCAGTCTCTTCAAATTCTTTGAAGTACTCGTTTTGTTGATTTAAACTTTGTAGATATAAGTCTAACTGATTAGACATTAAATAACACCTTTAATAAAGAAGTTATAAGTTTGACTATCGCTTATATCTTGACTAGCAAATACAAGTTTTGAATAAGAGTCTTGTGGATTTTCTCTTTGTTTTTTTGTTGATTTCGATTTATCAAAATCGTACTTATCTGGTTTAATTCTAAATTTATTATTTTCTAACGGTTCAAAATTAAAAACTCCTGTAGTTGTAAACATTTCAAAAACAGGGTCAGTAAAAGACTCTACAACTAAATCTAAAATATCTCTTTCAGCTCTCGCTCCTTTATAAAAATCTTCAACTTTTTTACCGTTTGCCATATTAGGGTAATCAGAATATTTAATAAATGTTCTTCCCTCTTTAACAGCGTTTTGCATCGCAGTTTTAAGAACATCTTTTTGTTCTTTACCAAAACTTGCTACGTCAATATCTTTTCCTTTACCTTTAAAAATAGTGTTTCCTATTTTATATTTAGCAAATGTTAATATATTTTGAGGTAATATATTTTTTAAATCTTGTGCTGTTGTAGTTGAAGCTCTAAGTTCACTTTCAGGTGTAAGCAAACTTTTTTCTTTATTACCTATTGTAAAAAACTTTTTAATATCGTTTACTAAATCGCGTGTAGATTTGTTAAAACCTTTTCCTGTTTTAGTAAGAGCATCACCTAATTTACTTGTAAAAGCAGAAGCGTCTTCTTTTAAATCTTCTGTTGCATTAGCTATAAAATTAGACATATCTGTATAAAAAACTTGAGCTGAATCTGCTAAAGCTCGTCCACCAGCAATTTTTGATTCTATAACAGCTCTATCTCTTTCTAATTTATTTTTAGCCGCTGTGTTTGTTATTTCAGAAATATTAGTTGCTCCGCTTCTAAAACTTTCAGCTATAGAATTTAGTAAATTTTTAGAACTTTCTCTTAAATCTAAACCGCTTTCTACAAAAGCTCCCCCTGTTTGTCTTAATGCTCCTGCAATATTAGCTCCTGCTTGAGCACCAGCATCAACAGCAGAAGTTCTTGCTCTGTTAAATCTATCTACTATACCTTTTGCAGTATTTGCAATATTTTCTCCTACTTCAACACCAGCTTGAATTGGAGATTTTACATTTATTTTATTTCTTTTTTCTGCTAAGTTTTCAAAAAAATCTGAAGTAGACATTTTTGTTACTTGTTGTATAACTGGACTTAATTGACTTAACATAACTTGCTTTCTAGTATTATCTAAAACAGGGTCAGCAATTATTCTTTCAACTTCGTCTTCTAACATTTTTTGTTTTTGTTCTTTTGGAGCATTAACAAAAGAGTCAGATACTTCTACCTTATCTGTAACATTAACACCTTCTCCTATTGCAGAAGCCACTTTAAAGTTATTATAAACTTTATCTAAAGTACCAAAAGAATCGTATTGTCTATCCTCAAATAAATTGTAAATTCCAGAAACAGCAAGTTGTCCAAATGGATTTAACGGGGTCTTTACACTTTCTAAACTTTTTTCAAATAAAGTTGGTTCAAAACCAGCATTCATAACTAACATAGTAGAAAAATGTATTCTGTTTGTTTCGTTACTTAATATTTTTTGAAAAGTTGCTCTATCTATACCATCATCTTTTGCACCTTCTGTTTTGTCATAAACATCATTTAAAAACTTTCTATCTTTTAAAAGTCTTAAATTTAAAGCACCTACACTTTCTACAAAAGAATTTTTTTGAGCTACATTTTTTTCAAGATGGTTAAGCATATCATCTATATTGTTACTATTAATATGTGTAGAGCTTCCTAATTCACTAGGATATCTATCTTCTTCTATTAAATTTTTAAAAGAGGATAAAGGACCGCTTTCAAAATCAGCTATTTTCTTTTTAAGATTTGCGTTTTGAGGTAAATTAATTTGAGAAGCAAATCTCTCTGGAGTTTTTCTTACTGTTTCTAATATATTATCTGTAACTCTAAGTGTTATACCTCTTAAATTTATAGCTTGACTTACATCTTTTACTGTTGGTCCTGCTAACATATTTTCATCAACTTTTTGAAATAAATCAAAACCTCCTGAATCTTTAAAATTAGCACCAAACTTATTTAAAACTTTTTTTAATCCAGAAACTATATTAGCCTCTGCTCTAGCATCGTTTAATAATTTTTTATAAGTTGCTTTTTCATATTTATCTACATCGTGCTTTGTAAGTCCTTGAGATAAATCAAAAAGTTTTTTAGCATCTAAATCTTTTTCATTTAGTACTTGTCTTAATTCATCTTCATAAGTTTTATATCTATTATTTTCTAAAAAATGACGAGCATAATCATCTACTCCTGAACTAATTCCATTATATAATTCAGGTGTCCCATACATTGATTCATAATCGTCTTTAAATAAAGCTTCTTGTACATTCTTCTCTAAAACAGGACGAACATTATTTTCAAATCTTATATATTGGTCGCTGTTTTTAAAAGATTTTAATCTGTCTTCTACATTACCACCTAAATCTTTTGTTTCTTCTGCCCATTCAGCCATAGGTGAAATTAATCTAGAATTAATCATATAATCTCTAGCTTGACTTTCATTATTTAAAAGTTCAAATTTATGTAATTCTTCTAATTCTTTTGCTCTTTTAGCATATTGAGACTTCATTATTCCTTGTCCCATAAGCAACAAAGCTAAAGCTTTTTGAACTCTTTCATTTTTTCTAGCACTTTTTGCCGCTTGCCTTTCTCTCTCAGACTTTTTTTGTAAAAGTGAAGAACCAAGCTCGTCTAAATTCATGTCAGCATAATTTTCAACTACCATTTTAAACTCCTGTCTTACCTAGTAAAGTAGGATTTTTTTGTAACTCTGGTTTTCTTTTTTGTAAAATACTTTGTCTCATCTTTTCACCATCCAGACCTTCTAATTGTTTTCTTATATCTGGAGTAACAGAAGAAGAACTTATATTCCTAACTTTAGCATCTCTAAATCTACCACCTTTACCTATAGAATTTTGTAACTCATTAGCAGTTTTTAAATTTTTATTAGCTTGTGCTTCATCATCTAAAACATCATCACCCTCATCGCCCCTACTAATAACAGGGTCTATACCTGCTTTTTCAGCAATAGCCATTAACATATACATAGTAGGTTCTAAAAGACTAACCATAAGGTCAGGATTAAATTTACCTTTTTGAAATCCTGTTGTTAACAGTAAAGTAGCAATATCCGCGACAGGAGTTTTTTGAGCCATAAGATTAGTAACTGTTTCTAAGTTTTCATCTTTTAAAAGGTCCATAAATATTCTTTCTGAAGCCACACGAACAGAAGTCATTTCTGGTGGACTTTCCCAAGGATAACGGCTATCAGGGTCTTTAGTTAAAGATTGTCCAGGAGTAGCACGTTCAAATAAATGCTCCTCTGCTCCTTTAGCTATTGCGTTTGGATTTTCCATCTTTTATTCCTTTGTTAAGCTACCATTTGTTCTCTTAAAAATGCTTCATAATCAAAACCATAACCGGGAGCATCTCTAGGGTCAATAGTTGTTGGTAAGCCTCTCATATTTAAATATTGAGAACTAGGCTCCATTTCAGGGTTAAATGCAGAAGTGTCTAAAAAATTAATACCTGTTCCTGACCTTGAATAATTATCTGCCCCAGTGCTTGCTAATAAAGCTTGTCCTTGCGTTGAAAAATAACTTGCTTCATTTTGAGCTTGCATTTGTCTTAAATATTCTTCGTCTTCTTCTGCTTGATTTATAATACTTCCTGTTTTTCCAACAGCATTAAATTTTTTGTATATCTTTCCTTCGTCACTTTCTTTAAAGTTTTTAAAGAATCCATCCTCTGGATTATTTTTTAATCTAGTAAAAAAACCATTATCTTGTTCAACTGTTTCTTCAACTGTTTCTTTAATTGCTTCAGTTGAGAATTTAGGGTTTTCTCTAACAGGACCAAAAGTTGTTTGCCCACTAACAGCGTCAGTAGCTGTATCTGCGACAACATCAGTAGCTGTATCAGCAACAGCTTCAGTTGTTGTTTCTCCTAACCCAGTTATATTATCTACAAAAGTTTTAAAGCCATCACCTACACCTTCTTTACCAAAAGCAGTTCCTATTCTATTTATACCTGCTTGAATGCCTTCTGTAACAGTTCCATAAACACTTTTACCTATGTCACCAGCAAAACTTTTTATTCCTTTAAAAACATTACCTATTTGTTTAACACCCGGAATATTATTCAACCATTGAAGTATTGGTCCTCCAAAAGTACTAAACATAAAAGTTAAAGCAAGAGAGCCTAGCGGTCCTAGTTTTCCAAAAAACTTACCTATTTTCCCTAAACCTTTTTTAAGTACTTTACCTACTTTTTTAAATGCATTACCTATTTGTTTTGCTTTTTTTCTTAGCCATCCCATTAGTCTAACCATCCACCTATTAAAGTTGATATTGCTTGTAAATTTGCACTCCAATTACTTTCTTTTGCCGCACCAGTATCGTTACCTAAAGCGGCTGTGTATATTGAAGCCTTTCGTGTTTCTTCGTTGTCCCATCTTCTAAAGTTAAAGTCAGCTTCATCTCGCAACTCTTGCCATAAAAAATTCATAGCTGATGCAGATAGACCAAAAGCATTCTGAGCATTCTGTCTATTAACATCATTTTGAGCCGCAGTATCTATTGTGTTTGCCTGTCTTCTCCAAGCAACATTAGATTGAGCTATTGCTGTTTCATTTCTAGTGTTAAATTCTTCTCTAGCAAAATCTTGTTGTGCGTTAAACTTACTAATGTCAGAATCTAACTGAGCTTGCAATCTATTCTCCTCTAATTGATTTGCTCTGTTTCTAGCTTGTGCCGCGTTAAACTGTGTTGCATTGAATTGTTGCATAGAGTTTATTTGCTGTGTATTAAACTGTTCATTAGCTTGTGCTAAGTTAGCCATGTATTGGTCTACCTGCATTTCACTTGTAGCATTAAACTGTCTTCTAGCATTCTCAGCGGCTTGATTAGAAAGTAAAGATTGTTGTTCTTGCTGTGCTTGTAATATTACTGCTTGTTGTTCATTACTTAAATTAGCTAAATCTCTAGTTAAAAAGTTTTTTGCGTTTTCTACTTGTAATCTTTCTCGTACAGACAAGTTTGCTAAATCCATTTGAGCTAGAGCAGTAGCATTTTGCATAATAACTTGTTGCTCTGCACTCATGTTTTCTATAGATACAGTTTGCATAAATCTACTATTAGCTAATTCTATTTGTTGGTCAGAGCTAAACTGAGCCATGTCCATATTTGCTACTAACTGTGCATTAGTCATAGCGGCTTGTTGTGCATTACTTAACTCTGCTAATCCTAGCTCTTGTGCTAGTCTTGCGTTGTTCTGAGCCGCTGACATTTTCTTATTTAGATTAGCTAACTCAATCTGATTCTCAGCAGTCATTGACTCACTATCTGCTTTATTAAGTTCTGTTAAATTAGCTAACTGTACTTTTTCAGTAGCACTTAATTTAGCTAGGTCAGCATTCTGTAATAGCTGTTGATTTTGAGAAAGAACTTGTACAGTAGTATTTAACTCTGCCAATCTAAATCTATTATCTTCAGTAAAGTTTGCCGCATCAACTGCACTCTTTTCAGACAGTAAAGCAAGCTCTATCTGTTGCTCATTGTTTAAGTTAGCTAAGTCCATCTGTTGAGCTAATGTAGCATTTGTTTTTCTAAAGTCTACTAGTGTTTGTATCTCTGTTAATCTTGTCTGCTGTTCAGCAGTCATGTTAGCTCTGGATGTTGTGTTACGCTCAGATAACTCTGCTAACTCTACTTTTAGACTGGCATTTAAGTTTACTTCTTCTAGCCTACTATCTAAATCTGCTTGCCTTATATTTCTTTGTACTATTGAATTTAGTTCAGTTAATCTAAACTGATTCTCTGCTGTAAAGTTTGCAGTATCCATAGCGGCTCTATCTTGCAACATGGCTAGTTCCATTTGTTGCTCGTTAGACATGTTTGCTAAATCCATCTGTTGTGCAAACTGAGCGTCTGTCTTTCTAAAATCTATTAGTGTCTGAAGCCCTATCAAACGCTCTTGATTTTCTGCTGTCATCCTGTCTCTAGCAGATGCATTGAGTTCTGATATTCTTTGCATCTCAACTTGCAAGGCAGGAGCTAAATTAGCTTTTTCCATATCTTGATTTAGTTCAGCTTGACGCATAATACGAGCAACTCTAGCATTGTAAGTGCTTAGTCTTGCTTGCTGGTCTGCTGATAGCTGTCTACCTGCTCTGTTACTTTCTGCTTGTAAGTTAGCTAAATCCATTTGTGCATTTGCATTAAATGTAGATATAGCCGCTTGTTGTTGCTGTGCAGATAGTTGTACTGCTCTTGCTTGTTGATTTTGTAAATTTAAAGTTCTAACTTGTTGAGCATCTCTTGCACTTTGCAATACTGCTTGCTGGTCAAAATCTCCTTGCCTTAACTTTATTTGTTGTGCCATCTGAGCAGTCTGAGAAGCCGCTGTTTGTCTATTAGCTAAGTTCTGCATTCTTAACTGCATACTTTGTCTAGCTTGCTCTAATGTAGCTTGTTGCTGATTAGATAAGTTTTGCTGTGCTCTCTGCTGTAAAGCTTGAGCATTACTTTGTGCTATTGGCAAAGCACTTTGTATAACAGCATTAAGTAACGCATCTCTACCTACAGTAGATGTTGCTAGTCCTCTTCTAGACATCATTTGATTGACAGCGGCTACAGCAGGTCTTGCCCATGCTGGAGTTTTGCCCTCTTCAATACCTGCTAACAATCCTTCCATTTGTGTAGAGACTAAAGCTTCTGTAGGCAAAGCGGCTACAGCGGCTCTAACCTCAACAGGTTGTTCATCAATCTTTTCTTCTACTACTGCTGGGTCTTCTAGTACTGCCGCTGAAATACTTTCAGGAATATTACCAACAACTTCCATCATATCACTAGCGGCTACAGTTCTTTGTTTTCCTTGAACAGCTTGCATTTGTGCCGCTTGCATTGTAGGAATACCTCCTATCTCTGCGGCTGTTCCTACAGGAGGCTGTCCAGTTATAGCCTCTCTACCCTGTAAATCTATTGGAGGTGCTTCTCCTAACTCTTGTGCTATTCTAGTAGCCGCTTCTCCTACTTGAGCTTCTCTTTTAGCGGCTTTGTTTTTAAATGAAGGAACATCATCTATTTCTGTATTGTTAGCCTCTGGTGTAAAATCAGCGGCATAGTAATCTGCTACAGCCTGTTCTGGCTTTTCTTCATCTGTTAAATCTCCTATTCTTTTTTCGTCAACTTCCTGTGTTGCCGCTGTTGCTGTTTGAGCTTGTCTTTCTCCAACTTTCCCAAAGTCATCTTTTAAAATCTCATCAAGGTTTATACCTCTTTCTTGGGCTAGATTTTGTAATGCATTTAAATCTTCATTAGATAAAGTTTGTCCTTCTCTAGTTCCTGCAACTGCATCAGCAACTCCTTGCTGTCTAACTGCTTCACCTGTTTGTGCTTTAGCTTCAGCAGTAAGTTTACCTTTAACTCTTTCTGCTTCAGTTCCTCTAGTATCTACTCTTGCCGCAGGTCTTCCTTCTGTTACTCTACCTTGTACAACAGGACTAATACCTGCTCTTTCTCTTGTAGCCGCTGTAATGGTTCTATCTTCTGTAGGAATCCTTTCTACACCTTCCATTAATGATGCAGTAACTACATCAGGAGCATCTGCCTCATCTACTGTAGCGTCTTGAAAGAATTGTTGCCCTACCTCACCTGTGTCTCCTGCCATCGCTCCGACAGTATCAGACATTCTAAAACCTTGAGTATCTAATTGAGTATTTTCTCTAGCTATTGTTTCAGCATCAGGAACTGTAGGCATAGTATCTGGTATCTTTCCTTGAGCAATTTGCTCTGCTTGCTTTCCAGTTCTTTGAGTTCTAAGTGTTCTAAAAGGGTCTATTCTTCCTTGCTCACCCTCTAAACCACCATCTTTATTAGTATTAGTGTTTGTTTGAGAATCTTGACCAGTAAATGGTTCAGTATTACTAGTTGTACTACCTCCGACTTCACTACTAGTCCCCCCATTTTCTTCAGTAGCTCCTACTTGATTTTCTCTATCGTCTGTTGTAGTCGAAACATCTTCATTAAAAACAGGATTGTTTCCGTCTTTACCACCGCTTCCTAAACCTGTGTCAGAATCATCAAATAAATCATCATCACCATTTTGATTATTACCTGTATTATCTCCGAGACCAGAACCTCTAGACTTACCGCCTTTTTGATATTTAACTCGTCCACCAGTTCGCATATCAACTCTGTTATCAGTTTTGATAGTAGGTTTATATTGATTTCTTTTTCTTTTAGCTTTGAATGCTTTGGTATTTCTTAGGTTTCTTTTTTTACTCATTCTTATCCATCCTAATCTTTATAAGGCTTTGAACTGTCTTAGACTCATAAATCCTTATGCCCAACCAAACAATCGTAAACAAAGACGCAGTAGGCGGCAACCAACTAATTAAAGCTAATACTCCTGTGCTTGCCGCGGCTACATCTGTTATTTCTTTTATCTCTTCCATAACACATACCTCTATGTATTACCAAGCAAGACCCCAGACTGTTGATGGAGTTTTAGCTTCGTTAAGTTTTGCTGTAGCTTTTGCTTCAACTGCTGATACTTCATCAGAACCTAAAGTGTCTTGTACCCAAGATAAAACTGTAGCTTCATCTAATGAATCATAAGCCACATATGTTTCTGAACTAGGGTCAGGTGTATATGACTCCATACCCGACACAGTTCCTGAGTAATCACCATCGGTATCTGTTGCAGACCATGCGGCATGAACCACACCTTTATCTGAATCATTTGTATATTCTAAATTTGTAATGCTCCACACTACTGCCATGATGTTACTC
>LULK01000376.1_pt1 | contig 28775 bp, 23 predicted proteins | sample 728181 | NCBI WGS metagenome assembly LULK01 (sample SAMN03860291, study PRJNA289734) | marine metagenome | biome: seawater column; feature: ocean; material: water; isolation source: Red Sea water column Station 169 - depth 10m | place: Saudi Arabia: Red Sea | collected 2011-10-15 | depth 10 m | reverse complement strand
GGGTCGGGGTGGCCCGGGCGCTGGCCGCGGACCCGCCGCTGCTGCTGATGGACGAGCCGTTCGGGGCCGTGGACCCGGTGGTGCGGGTGCGCCTGCAGGAGGAGTTCCGCGAGCTCGCGCGGCGGCTCGGGACGACGGTCGTCATGGTCACCCACGACATCGACGAGGCGGTCCGGATGGGCGACCGGGTCGCGGTCTTCGCCGAGGGCGGGCGGCTGGACCAGGTCGGCACCCCGCTGGAGCTGCTCGCCCGCCCCGCGGACGACGCGGTCGCCCGCTTCGTCGGGTCCGAGACGGGGCTGCGCCGGCTCAGCGTCGTACCCCTGCGGCGCGAGGACCTCGAGCCGCTCGACGGCGTCACCGGCGGTCAGCTCGGCGCGGCCATCCCCCTGGACTCCACGCTCGAGGACGCGCTGGCCGCGATGCTGCGCGAGGACCGGGCCATGGTGGGTGTGCGCGACGGGGCGGCCTTCGTCGGCGTGCTCACGCCCGCCGGGGTGCACCGGGCGCTGCGGGCAGCACTCCAGTAGTCACCGTGAGCGGGCACCTCACCGGGTTTCGACACGCCTGACGCGGCTTCGTCCCTCAGCCGCGGGCTCGCTCGACCTTCCCGTCGTCAGCAGGTCCCTCGTGCCTCGGGACCTACTGGACGGGAACGTCCAGGTGCCAGGACTGCGTGACGTACTTGGTGCGCCACCCCATCGACTCGTAGAGCTTGTGGGCGTGGGTCGAGGAGTCGGCGTCGACCTCGAGCCCGACGGAGACGCGGCCGCGGCGGGCGGCATCGGCGACGACGGTGCGCAGCAGGCCCTTGGCGACGCCGCGGCCACGGGCTCCGTCGACGACCCCGATGTAGGAGACGTAGGAGGAGTCCGGGCCGGTGGCGTTGTGGGAGACGGTGCCGATGAGGGCGCCGACCGCGGGGTGGCGGCCCTCGGGGGCCTCGAGGCCCTCGGGTACGTCGTCGACGAGCTCGGCCAGCCACCAGTGGTTCCAGCGGTGGCCCGGGTCCTCGCGCAGGCGGTGGAGGAACTCGCCGAAGGACTCCTCGAAGGAGTTGAAGTGGTCGGTGAAGGCCGCCTCGAGCACGTCGTGGACGGCGCGCAGGTCGGCCTCGTCCGGCAGACCCTGGCCCTCGCGGTCGACCAGGCGGAAGCGCGCGCCCTTCTTCTCCCACTCGTCGGGGTCGGGCACCAGCCCGATCTCCTCGGGCTCGACCGGGCGGCTCATCTGCCACCAGGTGCGGACCTTGCGGAAGCCGGCGCTGCCGAGCCAGGCGTGCTGGCGGTCGTCGCCCTCGAAGGCGCCGGTGTCGATCTGCTGGGTGTCCAGGCCGCGGGCGGCACCGACGGCGCGAGCCTGTCCGCGGGCCCACTCGAAGAGCACGTCGGAGCACTTGCGCGCGATCGGCGGCGCCAGCTCGCGGGAGACGATGTGGACGTAGAGCATCCGGCCGCCGGCGCGGTCGTGGACGCTGCCCCAGGCCTGGATCTGCCCCTCGGGGTCGCGGACCACGACGTTCTCGCGGGTGCGCAGGCCGTGCTCGGAGACCTCGACGAGCACGTCGTCGACCGACGCGCCGGCCCAGCCGCGCCCGTGCCGCTCGTGGGCCCGCAGCAGGTGGGTGAGCCGGGCGACCTCGAAGCGGTCGCTGGCATCCGGCGTACCGATCTCCCAACCGTCAGGAAGGGGCGGGTCGGAGACGAGCTCCTCCGGGTCGCTCTCGAAACGGCTCTCCTCGGGGATCACGGCACCACATCATGCCGTAGTCGACTTCACCCCTGCGGCCGGGTGTGGCGGGAGGGACTGGTGGGAGGCCGATCGGGATACTCCGAATCCCCCTTCCTGCTTACTGCGCAGTAAGCAGGAAATCGAATGCGTCGTATCCCGGCTCGCGGCGACTTCAAGCGTGCTTGCGGTGCCCCTCGGCCGCGTGCCAGGCAGCGGTGACCGAGTCGAGCTCTGCACGCAGGACGTCGACCTCCTGCTTGAGCTCGGCGACCCGGACGATGGCGTCGGTGGTCTGCTCGGAGGCGGCGTCGAGGGCGCGGGTGGCGACGCGGAGGTCCTCGTCGAGCCGGTCGGCGCGGCGGCGCTCGGAGGCCAGCTCGCGGGAGGCGTCGGCGGCGTGGCGCTGGGTGGTGGAGAGGACGGCCCCGAGGTCGGTGAGCGCCTGCTCGCGCTCAGCGATGCGGCTGCGGAGGTCCTCGACGCGGGCGGCGTGCTCGGTGGCGCGCTCCTCGGCGAGGCGCCGGTAGGCCTGGGCCGGCCGAGGCCGGCGCGCCAGTCGTGCCCGACGTGACCGGTGTGACGGAAGTGGCCGCTGGGGAAGTCATGCGGCCCAGGTTAGGCCTCGTCGTCGTCCAGACGGACGCGACACGCGCGCTCCAGGAGCACCCCGCAGACCACCACTGCCAGCGACGCGACCGCCGCCAGGCCCGACCACAGCACCCGATCGCTCGCCAGCTCGGCGCGGGAGTCGACCCACGACAGCGCGTAGCCGGCGTAGGCACCGCCCAGCACGCTCGCGACGTACGCCGCAGCCCGGCCGAACGCGAGCCGGTTGACCGCCCGGTGCGGCTCGAGCCGTCGGGCCCGGTCCCGGACCGACGCGCGGGTGTCCCACGCGAACCTCCCCAGCGCCACCGCGACGAAGCCCAGCAGCGTCGGCTGCGGCCACGTGACGACCGGCGCGGAGCCGGACAGCTCGACCGTGAGCGGGTGGACCAGCCACCCGAGCACGAGCCCGACGATGCCGAGCACCGCGAGCACGACCGGCGAGACCGGTCGGATCGTGCCGGTGGGCGGCTTCTGCCGCTCGTCGCTCACGACGCGCGGGTCACTCGAGCTCGAGGGTGAGGTCCTCGCGCAGGGTCAGGCCGTCGACGCCGGTGGCGGCGAGCAGGTCGGCGATGGGACCGAAGTCGGGGATCGAGGCGTCCGGCTCGAGGTCGAACCACGGCTTGAGCACGAAGGCCCGCTCCGCGGCGCGCGGGTGCGGCAGCTGGAGGTGCTCCTCGTGGCTGCGACGGTCGCCGACGACGATCAGGTCGACGTCGAGGGTGCGCGGGGCGTTGCGGACGTCCGTGCGCTCGCGGTCGAAGGCGTCCTCGATGGCCTGGGCGCGGTCGAGCAGGCGGTTGGCCGCGAGCGTGGTGTCGATGAGGACCACGGCGTTGAGGAAGGAGTCGGAGCCGGCGGGGGCGTCGACGGGCTCGGTCTCGTAGACCGGGGAGATGCCGGTGACCCACACGTCGGGGGTGTCGGCGATCGCGTTGACGGCGCCCTGGAGGGTGGCCAGCCGCTCGCCGAGGTTGGAGCCCAGGGACAGCACCGCGCGCCGGATCGGGCGCATCTCACCGGTGAGGGTGTCGGCGTCGATGATGTGCGGGTTGGGGGTCTCGGTCACGAAAGGTCCTCGCGTGTCCTGGTCGTCGTCAGCGTGACGTCGGTGAACGTCGCGTCGATGGGGGCATTCGGCTTGTGGACCGTCACCCTCGCCCATTCAACCCGGGAGTCCAAGAGGCAGACCTCCGTGATGCGGTGGATGAGGGTCTCGATCAGGTCGACCGGATCGCGCTCGACGGCGGCCTTCACCTGCGCCACGAGACTTCCGTAGTCGACGGTGTCGCGCAAGTCGTCGGAGGCCGCCGCCGGACGGGTATCCAGACCGAGGACGAGGTCGATCACGAAGGGCTGGCCCTCGCGCTTCTCGTGCTCGAAGACGCCGTGGTGGCCCCAGCACTCGATGCCGCTCACGCTGAGCTCGTCGACCACCTCAGCCTCCTGCCACGCTCGTCGGATCCTCCAGCGCGGCCCAGGCGGCCAGCGCGTCGCAGGCTGAACCTACGTCGTGGACCCGCACCGCCCACACCCCGGCCCGGGCACAGTGCAGCACGACCGCCAGGTGGGCCGCCTCCCGGGCATCGACCGGACGCGGCTCCCCCGTCGCGTCGGCCAGCAGCGTGCCCAGGAACGACTTGCGGCTGGCGCCGACCAGCAGCCGGGCCCCGAGGGAGGCGATCTCGTCGAGCCCGCGCAGCACGCCGCCTCGACCCGGTCCGCCAGCTCGTCGCGGACGGTCGGCACGACGCCGTCGGGGTAGTCGGCGAGGTCTGCCATCCGGTCGGCGTGGGCGCGCCAGTGCATGGCGACGTACGTCGCGTCCGAGGCGGCGACCGTCGGCAGCATGGTGGGGTCGGCGAGGCCGCCGGAGACGTCGTTGACGATGGCGGCGCCGGCCTCCAGGGCCGCCTGCGCCACCTCCGCGCGCATCGTGTCCACCGAGACCGTGACCCCGGCGGCGGCCAGCTCGGTGATGACCGGGACGACCCTGGCCAGCTCCTCGGCCACCAGCGGGCGGGTGGCGCCGGGACGGGTGGACTCACCGCCGACGTCGAGCACGTCCGCGCCGGCCTCGACGAGTGCGAGGCCGTGCGCGACGGCAGCCCGCGGCTCGACGTAGCGACCGCCGTCGGAGAAGGAGTCGGGCGTGACGTTGACGACGCCCATCACCAGCGGTCGGGACATGCGGGTCCTCGGGGGTCCTAGCGGGTGCCGCGGATCAGCGACATCGCCTCGGACCGCGTGGCCGGGTTGTGCATGATGCCGCGCACCGCGGAGGTGATGGTGCGGGCACCGCCCTTCTTGACCCCGCGCATGGTCATGCACAGGTGCTCGGCCTCGATGACGACGATGACGCCGCGCGCCTCGAGGATCTCCATCAGCGCGTCGGCGACCTGCGTGGTGAGGCGCTCCTGCACCTGCGGCCGCTTGGCGTAGACGTCGACGAGCCGCGCCAGCTTCGACAGCCCGGTGATCTTGCCCGACGTCGCCGGGATGTAGCCGACGTGGGCGACGCCGGTGAAGGGCACCAGGTGGTGCTCGCACATCGACCACAGCTCGATGTCGCGCACCAGCACCATCTCGTCGTGGCCGAGGTCGAAGGTGGTGGTGAGCACCTCCTCCGCGCTCATCCGCAGCCCGGCGGTGAGCTCGGCGTACGCGCGGGCGACGCGCGCCGGGGTGTCGCGCAGCCCCTCGCGGTCGGGGTCCTCCCCGATGGCCGCGAGCAGCTCGCGGACGGCCGCCTCCGCGCGCGCGTGGTCGAAGTCGGGGATGTCGCCGGGGGCGCGGTCGGGGGCCGCGATGGTGTCGGTCATGGCTGCTCGGTATCCACTGGAGGTTCGCCTGATCGGGTGAGCCTGGACGGGTGGTGGTCGGCGACCACCGGTCAGGGTGCGCCCGGGGAGGGCGGCGCCGGAGGGGTGGGCGGGGTCGGGCCGCCACCGGGGGCGGTGGGCCCGCCGTGGACGTCGCCACCGGCACCCGGCGGGGTGACGACGGCACCGGCGTCGGGCTCCGGGGCCGAGGGCGTCCCGTTGGCCTTGGCGCGGTCGCGGATCTCCTGCGGGATCTCGACCGGCGGCATGTCCGAGGGGCGGCGGGTGTCGGAGCCGGTCCACGCGGGGCGGGCCGGGCGCATCCGCAGCGCCTCGAAGATGCGGGCGATCTGCTCCTTGTCCAGCGTCTCCTTGTCGAGGAGCTCGAGCACCAGCGCGTCGAGGACGTCGCGGTTCTCCTCGAGGATGTCGAAGGCCTCCTGGTGGGCGGTGGCCAGCAGGTTCTTGACCTCCTCGTCCACGATCGCGGCGACGGACTCGGAGTAGTCGCGCGAGTGCCCGAGGTCGCGGCCCAGGAACGGCTGCGAGCCGGACTCGCCGAGCTTGATGGCCCCGAGACGCTCGGTCATGCCGTACTGGGTGACCATCGCGCGGGCGAGGTTGGTCGCCTTCTCGATGTCGTTGCCGGCGCCGGTGGTCGGGTCGTGGAAGATCATCTCCTCCGCCGCCCGGCCACCGAGCATGTAGGCGAGCTGGTCGAGCATCTGGCTGCGCGGCTGGGAGTACTTGTCCTGGTCGGGCAGCACCATGGTGTAGCCGAGGGCGCGGCCGCGCGGCAGGATCGTGATCTTGTGGACCGGGTCGTTGCCCGGCAGCGCCGCGGCGACCAGGGCGTGGCCGCCCTCGTGGTAGGCGGTGATGAGCTTCTCGTGCTCGCTCATCAGGCGGGTGCGCCGCTGCGGACCGGCGATGACGCGGTCGATCGCCTCGTCGAGCGAGGAGTTGGTGATCAGCTTCTGGTTGGCGCGCGCGGTGAGCAGCGCGGCCTCGTTGAGCACGTTGGCCAGGTCGGCGCCGGAGAAGCCGGGGGTGCGGCGGGCGACGCTGAGCAGGTCGACGTCCTGGGCGATCGGCTTGCCGCGCGAGTGCACCTTGAGGATCTGCTCGCGGCCGGCGAGGTCGGGGGCGTCGACCTGGATCTGGCGGTCGAAGCGGCCCGGGCGCAGCAGCGCGGGGTCGAGCACGTCGGGACGGTTGGTGGCCGCGATGAGGATGACCCCGCCGCGTACGTCGAAGCCGTCCATCTCCACCAGCAGCTGGTTGAGGGTCTGCTCGCGCTCGTCGTGACCGCCGCCCATGCCGGTGCCGCGGTGGCGGCCGACGGCGTCGATCTCGTCGATGAAGACGATCGCGGGGGCGTTCTCCTTGGCCTGCTCGAACAGGTCCCGCACGCGGGAGGCACCCACACCCACGAACATCTCGACGAAGTCGGAGCCGGAGATGGAGTAGAACGGGACGCCCGCCTCGCCGGCGACCGCGCGGGCCAGCAGGGTCTTGCCGGTGCCCGGGGAGCCGTAGAGCAGCACGCCCTTGGGGATCTTGGCGCCCACGGCCTGGAACTTCGCGGGCTCCTGGAGGAACTCCTTGATCTCGCCGAGCTCCTCGATCGCCTCGTCGCAGCCCGCGACGTCGGCGAAGGTCGTCTTCGGCATGTCCTTGGAGATCAGCTTCGCCTTGGACTTGGCGAACTGCATGACGCCGCGTCCGCCACCGCCCTGCATGTTGTTGAGCAGCCACAGGAAGACGATGAAGATGATGATCAGCGGCAGGAACGAGATGAGGAACGAGCCGAGCACGCTGGGACGGGAGATCTCGGTCTCGAGCTCCTCGATCTCACCGGCCTCGACCTGCTGCTGGGCGATGTTGTAGAGCCGCGACTGGGTGCCGCCGATCCAGTAGGTCATCACCTCGGCGCCCTCGTCGCGCACGCCCTCGTCGAGGGTGGCGCGGATCTCCTGGTCGCCGTCGACGAAACGGATCGTCTCGACCTGGCCCTCGGTGATGTACGCGGTCATCTCCGAGGAGGTGATCTCGTCCCCGTCACCGCTGGGGGCCAGGAACTGCAGGGCCAGGACGACGCCGACCACGGCCACGACGATCCACAGCCAGGGACTCTTGCCTATGCGCTTCACGGACTTCTCTCGTTGTGTGCACGATTGAACTGACGACGGTACCGGTCGCCACGCCGTCCCATCCTCTCAGGCGGCTGGTCGAGCGGTCCCCCGAGGATGAGTCGTGCCCCTGAGCGGGCGCCATGACGCCCGTTCAGGGGCACGACCCGGCCCGCTGGCGGTTCAGCTGTAGACGTGCGGTGCGAGGGTGCCGATGTCGCGGAGGTTGCGGTACTTCTCGCGGTAGTCCAGGCCGTAGCCGACGACGAACTCGTTGGGGATGTCCCAGCCGACGTACTTGACGTCGACGGGCATCTGCAGCGCCTCGGGCTTGCGGAGCAGGGTGGCGATCTGGACGCTCGCGGGGTTGCGGCTGCTGAGGTTGGAGGTGAGCCAGGACAGGGTCAGGCCGGTGTCGATGATCTCGTCGACGATCACGACGTGGCGCCCGGAGATGTCGGTGTCGAGGTCCTTGAGGATGCGCACGACGCCGCTGGACTTGGTGCCGGAGCCGTAGGAGCTGACCGCCATCCAGTCCATCTCGATGTGGCGGGAGAAGGAGCGGGCCAGGTCGGCCATCACCATCACCGCACCGCGCAGGATGCCGACGATGAGCAGCTCCTCGCCCTCGTAGTCCCGCTCGATCTCCTGGGCCATCTCCTGCAGTCGCTGCTGGATCTGGGCCTCGGTGAACAGCACGTTGACGAGGTCGTTCTCCACGTGGGCAGAGTCCATGGCGGGCAGCCTACGGCCGGGCGATGGGTGACAGGGAAGCGGGCGGGCCGGCTTTGCCCGCGGCGGCGCGAGGTCGGGCGGTCACCGGGCGTGCCGGGCCGACCGGGCCACGACGACCTTGACCTTCTCGGCCCGCGAGGGCTTGAGCCCCTCCTTGCCGGTGAAGAGCACCTTGAGGTGGTGGGTGCCCTTCGGCAGTCGGCCCAGGTCGACCTTCACCGCACCCTTGTCGGAGCGCTTGAGGCGCTGGTTCGCCAGGACCTCGCGGCCCTCCAGCACCTTCACGCGGCCGCCGTCCACACGTGCCTTGCGGCTGCCCACCTCCACCTTCAACCTCACGCGCTGCTTCGGCGCGACCACGGGGTCGACCACGGACGCCGCGGTCGTCGTGGGCCAGTCGCGCAGCTCGAGGGTGATCGGTCCGAGGCTGGTCGGGGCCTTGCGGCGGGCGGTGACGCCGGCGAGGAGGCCCGCGTCGTACCCGCGCTTGACCAGCACGACGTCGTACGTGCCGGGGTCGACGTGGAGGTAGAAGTAGCCGTGCTGGACGCCGTCGGGGCGGGCGCTGGCGTAGGTGAGCGCGGACGCGACCGGCTCGCCTGTCCTGGCGTCGAGGGCCTGGACCGCGAGGTCGTCGATGCCCCGGCCGGACGAGTCGACGGCGACGCCCTGGATGAGGCCCGCCCTCTCGACCACCGCCGGGACGTCGTCGTGGTCGTCGTCGTGTGCCGAGGCCGTGGCGGGCACCAGCAGCGCCGGGAGGAGGAGCGACAGCAGCGCCAGGCGCGTCCGGCGGGCGGTGCGGGTGGTGCGGTGCATCAGGGACCTCGTCTTCTGCTCGTCGACCGCGGCGCGGTCGTCCCCCGCGACGATGGTCGGCCTCCGGGCGGCGTTCCTGAGCTTGAATCCGTCACTCTTTGCCCGATCGCCGACGCGATGACCCGAACGGACCATCCCGGTCGGACCGAGGGCGGCAGGGCACGGCAACGCCGGCCCGACCATGCAGGTCGGACCGGCGTCACCGGTGAGCCGGGGGTCGGGCGCCCTCGACTCAGAGCAGGGCGGGCAGCGGGCGGCCCCCACCGGTCCGCTCGCCCTGGTCCTTGCCCTTGTTCTTCTTGTTCTTCTTGCCCTTCGACTTCTTGATGACCTCGAGGGTCCCCGCGTCGTCGGAGGAGGCGAGGGTGGCGTCGTCACCGGAGTACTCGACGCTCACCTCGTGCTTGCCGGGCTTGAGCTTCGGCAGGCGGATCTTCAGCGTGCCGTTGTCGGCCTCGGTGAGCTCCACCTCCACGCTCTTCTTCCCGGCGGTCACCGTGACCGTGCCGGCCGGCGCCTCCTCGGCCTCGGTGAGGACCCGCACCTTCACCTGGCCGCGGTTGCCCTGCTTGACCTTCTTGCCGAGCAGGCGGGCCTTGGTGACCGACTCGACCGGCTCGACCACCTCGGGCTCGTCGGGCACCGTGACCGCCTCGGACGTCGCCGAGCCGTCCTCGTGGCCCTCCTTCGTCGCCGTGACCTCCGCGGCGAGCTCGGTGCCGAGGTCGTCCTCGGTGACGACGTACGTCGCCTCCGTGGCGCCCTCGATCGCCTCGCCGTCGCGCAGCCACTGGTAGCCGAAGGTCAGGTCCTCCAGGTCCCACTCGCCGTCGGAGACCGTGAGCGTCTCCCCCAGCTCGGGGGTGCCGGTGATCTCGGGCGCGGCGCTGCTCTGCGGCGCTGCCCCCTTCTCGACGGTCACCGGGTCGGAGGTCGCCGTGCCCGGCGTGGAGCCGGACTTGGTGGCGGTGACCTTCACGCTGACGACCTTGCCCAGGTCGGCGAGGACCGGGTCATAGCCCGCAGCGGTGGCGCCGTCGATGGCCTCCCCGTCGCGCAGCCACTGGTAGGCGAAGGTCAGACCGCCGGTGTCCCACGTGCCCTGACTGGCCGCGAGGGACCCGCCCACCACGGCGTCACCGGTGATCGCCGGCTTGGCCGTGTTGGTGATGGTCGGGGTCGGGGTGGGGTTGCCACCACCGCCGCCACCGCCACCACCGGGTGTCGTGACCGGAGTAAGTGCCAGGTCGAGGTCGGTGACCTCGCTCGGGACACCCACCACAGGGCTCGTGAGGGTCGTGTAGCCCTGCGCTTCGACCACGACGTACCAGCAGCCCTCGGCCACGTCCCACCCGTAGTAGCCCACGTTGTTGGTCACGAACGGGTTCACATGTGGCGAGATCTCGGGGCTGGCGGCGTTGACCAGCTGGCCGAGCTGCGTCGGCGCCTGCTGCGACCAGGGCGCACCGGGCGCCTTGGTCTCGTTGGTGACGCACGTGTCAGCCGGCTGCTGGATGGTGGGGTCGGACCACGGGGTCCAGCCCTGCACCTTGTACAGCGACACCTCAGCACCCACGATCGGTTGACCGGTCACAGCGTCGCTGACGATGCCGCTCGGGTCGTAGAGCGTGATGGTTCCGAGCGTCGTGACCAGCGTGGTCGCACCAGGGCACGACACCTCGGAGGACAGCACCCCACCCGAGCCGATCGAATCTGCTGGGATGGTCGCGGTGAACGTCCCGGAGCCCGCCGACGTCTCAGTCGTGGGGTAGGACGTGCCGTCGTAGAGGATGGTCACCGTAGGCGTTGGGGCCGCACCCTCGTCGGGTTCGGGGCACGATGCCTTCACGCTGAGCGTCAGGTCCGAGGGCTGGGAGAATGGCATCGACACCAACACCTGACCCGTCACCGGGTCCGTGGTCACGCTGCCCGAGGTCGACGTGGCGGTCGTGTCCAGGTTCACCGGCGTCGGGGCCGTCTGCGCGGAGTCCACGTAGGCCCAGAACGCGTAGAGGCTGTCGGACGTGCCGCCGGCACGAAGCACCAGGCGGAGGTCCTCGCCGATGTGCTGCGAGGTGTCGATCGACGCACCACGCCAGCCCGATGTCTTCAGTGCCGTGCCCTGCCCCCACGCACCCTGCTGGTACGAGGCCAGGATCTCACCACCTTCACCGAGCACGGTGACGTCGAAGAAGAACTCGTCGAAGCCGGTGTAGTCGTAGGTGAAGATGTTGAACGCGAAAGACTCGACGTCCTTGGTCGCCGTGAAGTCCTGACACAGGATGTTCGTGCCCGGCGGCTGGTTCTGCGAGCTCGACGGCTGGGAGGACCCGATCCGGGCCATCTTCTGCCCCTCCCACGGGGAGGTGAACTCGTCCGTGCCGCTGACGACGATGCCCTCGGTCTGGTGACCCATGGTCCACCCGTCCAGCTCCTGCTCGAAGCCCATGTTCGTCAGGGACGGGTTGACCGCCTGCGGGGTGCAGTTGAAGTCGGGCGCGAGAGTGCGGACCAGCTTCACCCGCTGACCGTCGAACTCGATGGTCTCCGTGATCGGCAGGTACCCGATCTTGCTGATGGTCACCTGGTAGGTGCCGGGTGCGGGAAGGTCCGCGAAGGACGCCTTGCCGTCACCCTCCGTGACGATGACCTCGTCGAAGCCTTCCGGTCCCGTGAGGCGGACCGTCGCCCCGCTCAGGTGCCCCTGAGACCCGGACACCCGGACCACGACTCCCGGCAGGTAGGGCAGCTTGACGACGCCCTCGAACGCGGCTTGGTCCGCTCCCACGGAGACGACACCGAGATCGACGCCCTGACGGTCGACACCCTCGGGCGGGGTCACCGTCACGTGGTAGTCCCCGGGCGGGACGTAAAGGGCGAAGACACCGTTGCGGTACCCGTAGCCGCCGTACGTCAGGGACGTCGCAGCGGCAGCGGTCTCACCCACGGGGACAGCCCGGACAAGCGCGTCCGCGACGAACCCGTTCCGGCTGCCGGCCTTGCGGACGACGCCCCAGATGACGCCCTCACCCGCGTTGGGAACCGGGGTGCGGTCGAGGTAGAAGGTCACTTGACTACGACCTCCCTTGTAGCCGACCTTCCTCTCGCCCGACTCGTACCCGGTCTTGGTGGCGGAGACGAGGTACTTCACCTTGCTCGGAAGATCTGTGAAGAAGGCCTTGCCATTGGAGTCCGACAGCTGCCCGGGCACCTCGGCCTCTTCCGCAGTCAGCTGGACGTCGGCGTCTGCGATGGGTTTCCCGGTGTGGCTGTCACGGACCCGGACCACCAGGCCCGGCAGCATCGGCAACTTCATGGCGCCCAAGGACAGGGCCTCGTCCGGTTCAACCGTCACCGGGCCGCGCTCCACGGAACCGCGTGCCAGCCCGTCGGGTGGCGTGGCGACGACGTGGTAGGTGCCCGCCGGGACGTACAGGGCGAAGACACCGTTCTTGTAGAGGTACCCCTCGTAGGTCAGTGCTGAGGCCTCCGGCGAGCCGTCACCGTCGACGGAGATCGCCTGGACGGTCGCGTCCGCGACCAGGCGGCGACTCCCCGCCTTCGTCACGACGCCCCAGATCACGCTCTCACCAGCTTCCGGCACGGGCGCCGGACGCATGAAGTAGGTCTTCTTGAGGCGGTTCCCCTTGTACTTCAGCACCGCACTGACCGGCTCGCGACCTGTCTTGGTCATCGTCAAGTGGTACTTCCCGGCGCCGGGAAGGTCGCCGAAGAACACCCGACCGGTCGAACCCGTCAAGCGGCTGAGCACCTGACCGTCAGGCGTCGTGAGCTGGACCGAGGCCGACTCGACCCCGCCGAAGTCGTGGAAGTTCGACGCCATAGCCAGGGCCGTGATCCGGATCCCCTTCACGAGCGGGAGGCCGATCTTGTCGAGCTGCAGGGCCTCGTCGGCGGCAACGCTCACGGGACCAAGCTCGGCACCCTTGCGCGCAGCGCCCTCGGGCGGGGTCACCGTGATGACGTAGTCACCAGCGGGCACGTACAACGCGAAGACGCCGTTCTTGTAGCCGTAGCCGCCATAGGTGAGCGACGACGCAATGGGCTCGTCACCACCCCCAGCGGGGAACGCCTGGACGAGCGCGTCACCGAGGAGGTAGTCGCTGTCGCCCTTGCCCACGAGGCCCCAGATGACCGACTCCCCGGCAGCCGGGGTCGGCTGCGTGGCCGGCTGCTCCGTCGGCTCGTCCGTGGGCCCGTCGGTAGGCCCGTCCGTAGGCTCCTCCGTGGGGGCAGGGGTGAGCTGGAGGTCGAGGTCGGTGACCTCGCTCGGGACCCCCACGACAGGGCTGGTCAGGGGGATGTACCCGGGGGCCTCGACCGTGACGTACCAGCAGCCCTCGGCGACGTCCCACCCGTAGTAGCCGACGTTGTTGGTCACGAACGGGTTGACGTTGGGCGAGATCTCCGGGCTGGCCGCGTTCACGAGCTGTCCCAGCTCGGTCGGTGCGGGCTGGGACCACGGGGCTCCCGCGTCCTTGGTCTCGTTGGTCTCGCACGTGCCGTCCGGCTGCTCGACCCCCGGGTCGCTCCACGGCGACCAGCCGGGGACCTTGTGCAGGTACACGTCGGCTCCGACGACCGGCTCACCGGTCTCTGCGTCACTCACGATCCCGCTCGGGTCGTACAGCGTGATCGATCCCAGGGTCGCCACGACGGTCGTGGCTCCGGGGCAGGAGACCTCGGAGGAGAGCACCCCGCCCGAACCCATCGAGCCGGCCGGGATGGTGGCCGAGTACTTCCCGGAGCCCTCCGGCGTCTCAGCGGCGGGGAACGAGGCCCCGTTGTAGAGGATGGTGACCGTCGGGGCCGGAGCAGCGCCCTCGGCCGGCTCGGGGCACGAAGCGCCGACCACCAAGGTCAGGTCGGAGGGTTGGGAGAACGGCATCGACACCGACACCTGTCCTGTCACCGGATCCGTCGTCACGCTGCCCGAGGTCGTCGTGGCTGCGGTCTCCTGCGTGACCGGGGTCGGGACGGTCTGCGCCGAGTCGAGGTAGGCCCAGAAGGCGTAGAGACTGTCCTGGGTGCCCCCGCTGCTGATGACCAAGCGCAGTGTCTCCCCGATGTGGCCGGAGGTGTCGATGCTCGCTCCACGCCAACCGGACGTCTTCAGGGAGGTGCCCTGACCCCAGGCTCCCTGGCTGTAGGACGCGAGGACCTCACCGTCCTGCGCCACGACGGCCACGTCGAAGCGGAACTCGTCGAAGCCCGTGTAGTCGTAGGTGAAGATGTTGAATGCGAAGGACTCGGAGTCCTGGGTCGCCACGAAGTCCTGGCACAGGAGGTTGGGTCCGCGAGGCTGCGCAGGACCGCTGGAGGCTTGGGAGGACCCGACGCGGGCCATGGCCTGTCCCTCCCACGGGGAGGTGAACTCGTCGGCGCCGCTGACCTCGATGCCCTCGGTCTGGTAGCCGAGAGTCCAACCCTCGAAGCCCGATTCGAAGCCCATGTTCGTCAGTGAGGCGTTCGCCTGCTCCGGCTCGCACGACAGCTTGGGCGTGAGGACTGCCCAGACGTGATCGGCGACCCCATCGTGCTCGATCGCGAAGGAGGACGAGACAAAGCCCTTCTTCGAGGCCACAGCGGTGTAGCTGCCGAACGGCAGCGGCTCCTCGTCTCCGATCAGCGCCATGCCGTTGGCGTCGGTCACGAAGTCACCGATTCCCGCTCCCTCGGAGTCGCTGACCGAGACGGTAGCGCCACCCACGGGTCCACCGAACATGCCGTTCTCGACCGAAATAGTGATCTGACCGCCGGTCGGCTCGTCGGTCGGCTCGTCGGTCGGCTCATCCGTCGGCCCATCGGTCGGCCCATCCGTCGGCCCATCCGTCGGCCCATCCGTCGGCCCATCCGTCGGCCCATCCGTCGGCCCGCCCGACTTCTCCTGGAGGTACAAGGTGCTCCAGTGGAGACCACTGTCCGCGTTCAGCGACTCCTCAGGCATGGCAAGCGGGGCCAAGTCGGGCGCCACATCACTAGGGTCGATGACGACCTCGTACGTGCCAGGCGGCACGTGCAGCTCGAAGTACCCGGTCGGATCCCCTCCGCTCGGGTCGCCCGTGGTGTCCTGGGCGATGACGTCATCGGATCCAGCGGCCATGGCTCGGACCGTCACCCCGTCGAGGAGCGATTGGTCGCTCTGGACACCGACCGTGCCCGAGAAGACCGCTTGCCCCAGCTGGGGTGTGGGGAACTCTCCGTCCGCCGGCGGGGCAGCAGAAAGGGCGGGCGAGGAGCCGAGCACGAGGCTCAGACCCACCAAGGTCGCGAGGAGCGCCGTGAGAAGACTCAGCGGCGCCCTTCCGGGGGATCTCGACATGACAGGACCTTTCGCGAGCCGAGGCTCAGTCGACAGCGGAGCAGACGCGCGAAAGTAAAGAGAGTGCTAGTACCTCTCGCCTAGATGCGAGACGCAGAAATAGCCCTTTGGGACTAGACGGGGCCATAGACCACCGAAAGTAAAATAGTTAAGGCGTAGTCCCGGTCGTACCCCGGTCGGTATCCGCGGATGTCACCTCGATGACCCCCTCGCGACGGGCGCCGCGCCGGTGCCCGGGGAGGTCCACCCACTTCTGCCCGCGCCAGGCGGTGACCAGCGCTTCGAGGGCCAGCACGTGCTCGTGGAACAGCTCGGCGGGCGGGGCGCCGGCGTCGAGGGCGAGGCGACGCAGCAGTCGGGTGCGGATGGCGGCGGGGAGCTGCTCGAGGTCAGCGACAGGCAGGCCCGAGGCCCCGGAAGGATGCGCCGGCTCGGCCCGGAGGCGGTCGTAGTGGTGGTCGGCGAGGTCGTCGAGGCAGTCGGCGTCGGCGCGCAGCTGCTGCGCCGTACGGGCCAGGGCGGCGGCGACGCCGGGGCCCAGGTGCTCCTCGAGGGCCGGCAGGACCGCGCGGCGGACCCGGACGCGGGCGTAGCCGGGGTCGGAGTTGTGCGGGTCGTCCCAGGCGTCCAGGCCCAGCACCTGGCAGGCGGTGACCGTGTCGTCGCGCGGCAGGTCCAGGAACGGCCGGCGGTAGACATCGAACGCGCGACGCATGCCGGCCAACGAGCGGGCGCCGGAGCCGCGGGCCAGGCCGAGGAGCACGGTCTCGGCCTGGTCGTCACGCGTGTGCCCGAGGAGTACAACGCCGGCGGCCGTGTGCTCGGCCACCTGGTCGAGCACGGCGTACCGGGCCCTGCGGGCCGCCGCCTCGGGCCCGAGCCCCCCGGGGTCCACCGCGACCCGGGCAGCGAGCGTCTCGTCGACCCCGAGGTCGGCCATCTGCTCGACCACCCGGGCGGTCTGGGCCTCGGACCCTTCCTGCATCCCGTGGTCGACGGTGGCCCCGACGACCCGCCAGTGCCCGGCGCGAGCCTCGTGGACCGTCGCGGCCACCAGGGCGAGAGAGTCCGGGCCGCCCGAGCACGCCACCACGACGGTGGCGCCGGGCTCGAGGTCGGCCAGGCAGCGGCGTACCGCCAACCGGGTCGCGGCGACGGAGGGGTGCGGACCGGCCATGGAGGACTCTGCGTCAGAGGACGCGCGAGACCCAGGCGTCCGGGTCGGCGATCTCGGCCTTGGACGGCAGGTTCTCCGGCCCGGCGAAGACCGCGTTGAACTCCTGCATGCCCACCTTGTCGACGACGTGGCGGACGAAGACGGCACCGTCGCGGTACTGCGCCATCTTGGCCTCCAGCCCGAGCAGCCGACGCAGCAGCCGGTCGAGGGTCCCGACGCCCTTGCGGCGCTCGGTGAACTGCCGACGGATCTCCGCGACCGTCGGGATCACCGTGGGGCCCACGCCGTCCATCACCACGTCGGCGTGCCCCTCGAGCAGCGACATCACGCCCGTCACCTTGTCGAGGACCTCGCGCTGGGCGGGCGTGGAGAGCAGCTCCATGATCGAGCCCGACCCGCCGTCGCCCGAGCGCCGCGCCTTCAGCGCCTCGACCACGCGGCCGAGGCCGTCCTCGACGAGCTCGCGGGAGTCCATGGTGCCGGCGAGGTCGCCGACGAGGGAGTGGATGTGGTCGCGCATCCAGGGGACCGCGGTGAACTGCACCCGGTGGGTCTCCTCGTGCAGGCACACCCACAGCCGGAAGTCGTGCGGGTCGACCCCGAGCTCGCGCTCGACGTGGACGATGTTGGGCGCCACCAGCAGCAGCCGTCCCGACGGCTCGTGGAACGGGTCGAACTGCCCCAGCACCTTGCTCGACAGGAAGCCCAGCAGCCCACCGACCTCGGCGCCGGTGACCCGGCGACCGATCGCCAACGAGAGGCCCGAGGGCGGCTTGCGCTCCGACAGCTTCTCCGCGATCGGGGAGAGGATCGTGCGGAAACCCTCGGCGTTGGCCTTCACCCAGCCCGGACGGTCCACGACGAGCACCGGTGCGGTGCCGTCACCGCCGTCGAGGCCGGTGAACTCGCGCACCAGCGGCGTCGAGCGCTCGGCGCCGGCGCGCAGCTCGGTCACCGCGTCGGCCGCCTCGGCCCACGAGACCTTGGGGCCCTCCCCCGCGAGCCTGGAGCCGAGCGAGACCGCGAGGTCCCAGTCGACCATGTCCGGGGCGGCGGTCGAGGGGCTGGCTGGCGCGCTCATGGCAGCGAACCTATCCGGCGCGGCCACACCGACACGCCGCGAGCGCGGCCGCCGCACGGTCCAGCACCGCCTCGGCGGTCTCGTCGTCGGCCTCGGGGATCCGGTCCGCCATCAGCGCGAACACCATCGGCGTCCCGTCACGCGCCACGACCACGCCCGCCAGGCTGCGCACCCTGCGCAGGGTGCCGGTCTTCGCGCGCACCCGCCCCACGGCGGCCTGCGGCGCGTCGTCGAAGCGGAAGGTCAGCGACCCGCTGAAGCCGGCCACCGGCAGCCCCGGGAACAGCCCGCGGACCGGGTCGTCCTGCTCCGACGCCGCAGCCACCTGCAGGAGCCCGACCAACGTGGCGGGGGCGATCAGGTTGTCGCGGGACAGGCCGCTGCCGTCGCGCAGCCGTCTCGGGACGGGCACCGCGAGCTCCTCGAGCACCTGCTGCACCCCGGCCACGCCGTCCTTCGTCGAGCCCGCTCCCCCGGTCGCCAGCCCGACGTGCCGCAGCAGCACCTCGGAGGTCTCGTTGTCGCTGACCTGCAGCAGCCGGTCGACCAGCTGACCCACCGGCGCGGACTCGACCTGCGCGAGCTGCTCGGCGTCGTCCGGGGCGGCGGCCTCGCGGGGCACGCCGACGATGCGGACACCCCGCTGGCGCAGCAGGGCGGCGAAGGAGTCGGCGGCGGCGTACGACGGGTCCAGCGAGCGCCCGGGGCCGTCGGCCGGTCGCCCGTCGTCGACCATCAGCGCGGTGATCGGCGCGACGACGTCGTCGCGGTAGGTGTCGGGCCAGGTCGGGTTCCAGGCCGGTCCGGAGAACAGCCCGTCGTCGTAGCCGAGCCGGATGCTGCGCAGGTCGCGCTCCCTCAGCGCCTTCGCCGTGCGGCGGGCGAGGGTCGCGAGGTCGGCGCGGTCCGGCTCGGCATCGGCATCGGGGCGTCTCTCGAGGAACGGGTCGCCGCCGCCGACCAGGACCGCGTCGCGTCCCTCGAGGACGACCCGGGTGGCGAAGGTGGTGCCCGCGGCGTACCTGTGCCGGGCTGACCTCCCGTGCGCCGAGCGTCAGGGCCGCGGCGGCGGGCGGCTCGACGTCGGGGAGCACCAGGCCGTCCGGAGGCGGCACCTCGGCGGGCTGCGTCGCGGGGTCGGGGCGCTCCTCGCCCCGCAGGTCGTCGACCCAGCCGCGGACGGTGCTCTCCACCTGCTCACGGGTGTCGGGCTCGGCGACGACCACGCCGGCGGCCGCCACCAGCGCCACGATCGGGACGGCCCACAGCAGGCGCCGAGCCGCCCCGCCGGAGTGGCGTGGATCACGTCGTCCCACATCTGCCCCCTCCCGGTACGCGTTCGTGGACATTGTGCGCGAGACTGTCCCCGGCTCCCGGGGCGGGGGCACGCCCGGTCGCGCCGCGCGGCGGGTGACAACACAAGCAGACCCGCGGCCGGACGCACCGGTCACGACACGGAGGCAGACGTGCTCGAGTTCGACGTCCTGGTGGAGATCCCCAAGGGGGAGCGCAACAAGTACGAGGTCGACCACGAGTCCGGGCGGCTGCGCCTGGACCGGACCCTGTTCACCTCCACGCAGTACCCCGCCGACTACGGCTACATCGAGGACACTCTCGGTCAGGACGGCGACCCGCTCGACGCGCTCGTCATCCTCCAGCAGCCCACGTTCCCCGGCTGCCTGATCAAGTGCCGCGCCATCGGCATGTTCCGCATGACCGACGAGGCCGGCGGCGACGACAAGGTCCTCTGCGTCCCGTCCTCCGACCCGCGCCTGGAGCACCTGCGCGACATCTCCCACGTGTCGAAGTTCGACCGCCTGGAGATCCAGCACTTCTTCGAGGTCTACAAGGACCTCGAGCCCGGCAAGTCCGTCGAGGGCGCTGAGTGGGTCGGCCGCACCGAGGCCGAGGCCGAGGTCGTCGCCTCGTTCGAGCGGTTCAAGAAGAACGGCCACTGAGCCTGTCGCTTGCGCCGGGTTTGTCGGCTGGCCGACAAACCCGGCCACAAGACGACGAATATTCGTCGTCCACCTTCCGGGTTTCTACCCCTACCACCGTGCGTCACACCGCGATGCTGTTGAGCGCCCGCTCCAGACGTTTACGAGTCTCCGGCCATCGGTAGAGGTCTTTCCAGACGAAACGCAGCATGCGGTACCCGGTGATCTCGCGCATCGCGTCCTCGCGTGCCTTCTCACGCATCACCATCTGCTCGAGGGTCTCGCCTGGCCGCCGGTAGCGGTGGTACTTCTCCCGACCATCCGCCTCCCCCAGGACACCGCGGTCCGGCCACGCGAAGTCCGATCGACCCGCCAGCGCTCCTGACGGATGCAGCACCTCGAACTGCAGCTGCGGCATCGGTAGCGACGACTCACCGATCCGCAGTCTGAGGAGGGTCTCGAGCACGCTCTCAGAGCGCCCATCCGCCAGCCCGATCTTGAGCGACAGGTCCAGGTGGTCGGGCCAGGTCATCCGCCGGGCGAGATGGGCATGCAGCTCATCGGTCCCGACCCCTCCGAAGCGTAGGAACCAATCCAGCACGCAGATCGCCCCGTCGTGACGCGACACCGCAGCGGTGTCCAGTGCAGTCCTGACCGGGCTGGTGATCCACCGCTGGTGCGACCGCGTGATGTCGTCGAGGCGCACCCCGCCGTGATGATGGGTGACCGACGCACGGATCCGGTCGCCGCGGGGGAACAGGTTGGTCAGGTGCGCCGTACGTAGATCGAGGTCGTGAGCCGGGGCACCATGCTCCAAGGCAGCGCTGACATGCGAGAGGGCAACCCTGTCGTCGTAGCGGCGCCACACTCCGTGCGCGAGCATGAGGTGGCGCTGCCGCGAGTCGGCCGCCTGCCATCGAGGCCCCAAGACGTCGACGCCCTGACGGATGCGCACCAACGTCCCTCGCCGTCGGAGCTTGCTGATGGCCGAGTCGTCGATGCCCGCCGCAACCAGGTCGCGACGCAGGACGACGCCGAGGTGGTCGGCGAGATGTTCGAGCATCGCCCCACGCTCGCGCACCAGACCTGCAGCGCGGGCACACCCATCGCAGCCTGTGGACGTCGACGGCCGGGCACCGAGTTGTGGGCGGCGGGCGGGCCGGTCCGCGGGCCGCGCGGCGGACCGGGGTCCCGGACGGAACCCGGAAGCTGGACGACGAAGTTCTGTCGTCTCACTCCCGGGTTTGTCGGCCAGCCGACAAACCCGGCAGCGCCGGCGCCCCGCCCGCCCTCACGCCTCCCGCACGCCCCGGAAGTACCCCAGCGCGCCGGAGACCTCGAGCGTCACCGAGCCCACGCCGGCACGGGTGAGCCACTGCACCAGCTGGTCAGAGGTGCACATCGGCCCCAGGAGGCCGGCCGCGCGACCGATCCGTCGCAGCGGCTCGAAGCGCACACCGGTGTCGAGCAGCAGCGTCGAGCCCACGACCACGCCGCCGGGCCGCAGCACCCGCCCCATCTCGGCCACCGCGGCCTCAGGGTCGGGGAAGCAGTGCAGCCCGGTCAGGCTCACCACCAGGTCGTACGACGCATCGTCGAAGCCCAGGGCCCCCGCATCGGCCCGCGTGAGGCTGACGAGGTGGTCGACGCCGCGGGCACGTGCGGCGTCCATGGTCCGCGCGAGCATCTCCGGTGCGATGTCGGCGGCCACGTAGGTGACCTGCTGCCCCGACCGCAGGCCCCGCAGCGCGACCCCGCCGCCGCAGGGCAGGTCGAGCACCCGCGAACCGGCCGGCAGCTCGCTGATCTCGTCGCAGACGGCGTACAGCCTGCGCAGGTCGCTCTGCAGGCCCAGCGCCCACGCGGGCCGCCCCACCACGGGGTGCTCGACCATGAAGTCGTAGACCACGCCCCACAGGGGGTCGGCACCCCAGCCACCGGACACCCGCGCGAGCATACCCATGGTGGAGTGATACCAGGCTCAGCCCCTCATGGGAACGAGGTCGCCGATCAGCTCGGGCGAGCGCAGCATCTCCTCGGGCACCCCGAACGCGTCGACGAGGTCGCCGGCCAGCGGGCGCACCTTGCGGCACAGCGAGGACACCTCGCGGCGGATCGCCTTGGACCGCTGGACCGAGAGCCGTCCGTGCTCCATGAACCAGGCACTGTCGGCCTCGATGCCCGAGAGCGCGTGCAGGTCGCACAGCAGGTTGAGTGCCACCTTGAGGTCGCCGTCGGGCAGCGCCCGGGTCCTCTCGACGAACGCCTCGAGCACCAGCCGCTCCATGTGCGCACGGGCCGCACCGATCACGTGGTCCTGCACCCGGGAGAAGACCTCGCCGGGGTCCATGTCGTTGTCGATGCCTCGCTTGAGGCGCCGGGCGGCACCGCTGATCATGTGCTCCTCGCGGAAGCGGTACATCGCCAGCTGGTACTCCGGGTCGAGCAGGCCGGCCTCCTGGTCCCACTCGTCGCCGCCGGGCAGCAGGTCGCGCACCCGCTCCAGCAGGCCGTGGACGCGGGTCTTCTCCACCACGGTGTCGACGGCCAGGCCGGCCACGAAGCGGACCAGCCCGAACTGGTCCATGTCCTCGAAGTCGCTGGCGTAGTCGGTGAGCAGGCCCTTGGCGACCAGCTGCAGCAGGACGTGGTTGTCGCCCTCGAAGGTGGTGAAGACGTCGGTCGCTGGTGCATGCCGTAGTCGAGGAGCAGCTCCTCCTGCTCGCCGCTGGCCTCGAACTGACGCCGCCGCAGGGCGTACTTCACCGCGATCGTCAGCGCGACCTTGGCGGCGTTGATGCCCGCACCACCCACGCAGACCCGGCCCTGGATCAGGGTGCCGAGCATCGTGAAGAAGCGCCGGTTGGGGTTGTCGATGGGGGACTCGTAGACCCCGGCCGGGGTGACGTCGGCGAACCGGTTGAGCAGGTTGTCCCGCGGCACGCGCACCTCGTCGAACCACAGCCGCCCGTTGTCGACGCCGTTGAGGCCCATCTTCAGCCCGTCGTCGGCGATCGTGACGCCGGGCGCGGGCACCAGCTCGCCGGAGTCGTCGCGCACCCGGATCGGCACGACGAACGCGTGCACGCCGCGCCCCTCGCCACCGACCTCGAGCTGCGCGAAGACCACGGCCAGCTCGCCGTGCTCCGCGGCGTTGCCGATGTAGTCCTTGCGGGCGTCCTCGCGGGTCGTGGTGATCACGAACTCCTGGGTCGCCACGTCGTACGTCGCGACGGTCCCGAGCGCCTGCACGTTGGACCCGTGACCGGTCTCGGTCATCGCGAAGCAGCCCATCAGCTCGCCGGTGACGATCCGACGGAGGTACGCCTCGTGGTGCCGCTCGGTGCCGAGCTGCAGGATCGCGCCCCCGAACAGGCCGAACTGCACACCGACCTTGACCAGCACCGACAGGTCGCCGAAGGACAACGTCTCGAAGGCCGCGATGGAGGCGCCGATGTCCCCGCCGCCGCCGTACTCCTCGGGGAAGCCCATCCCGGTCTGCCCGGTCGAGGCCATCTCTACCACCAGCTCCTTGACCCGCTCGCGGTAGTCCGCGCGCGAGAGCGTCTCGGCGTCGGTGAGGATGGAGGAGTACGCCGACAGGTTGCTGCGCACGAGGTTGCGCACCTCGGCGTAGCGACCGTCGAGCAGCCGGGTCAGCGCGGGCACGTCCACCTCCGGCTGCACGTAGCCGCTCGCGGAGGAGGTCGAGGCGCCGGTCGGTCCGTCGGTGGGGGTCACGGTGTCGGTAGCCACGACCTCGAACCTAGTCCCCCCGAGCCGGTGGTTCACCCCCCTCGCGGGCGGTCAGTCCCGGGAGACCGGCACCTTCGAGGTGGTGGTGGTCGGGTGCGACGCGAGCCCGCCGTGGTCGAACTTCTGGCCCGTCGCCAGCCCGGCGGCGTAGAAGGAGACGAAGGCGATGGTGATGCCGGCGATGTCGTCGGCGATGTAGTGCCAGCCGAAGTAGAGCGTCGCCACGACGGTCAGCCCGAAGTTGACCCAGAACAGGACCCTGAGCAGCCGGTTCTGCACGGTGAACTGCACCATCAGCGCCCACAGCAGCGAGATACCGGTGTGCAGGCTGGCGAACCCGGCGACCGTCTGGGCCTGACCGTCGCCGAAGCGGAAGTTCTGCCGGGCGTTGACCAGCGCGTTCATCAGGTCGGTGGTGCCGGTGTGCGCCAGCTCGTCGTAGAGCCAGTAGTACTCCAGGCCCGGCCCGAGCGTCGGCAGCGCGTAGTAGGACAGCGTGCCGAGGGTCCACGCGAAGCCCTGCGCGGTGACGAACCACCAGCCGTGGGAGATGTTGCGCGCCCACACCAGCCAGACGGTCACCAGGATCGCGACCATCGGGATGAACAGCAGGTAGAACGCCGAGAGGAAGTGCGCCACGACGGTCGTGCCGAGCAGGTCGTGCAGCACCGGGCCGGGCTCGTTGCCGAAGAACAGCGCCCGGTCCAGCAGGTGCAGCTCGCGGTCGTACATCCGGTCGCTGACCAGCGGCAGGAACGACTTGAGGTTCCGGTAGCAGACGTAGATCACGTAGAAGCCGACGATGCCCAGCATCACCAGCAGGACCCGCTCGCGCGTCCAGTGGCTGCGCAGCCGCTCGCGCGCGATCTCGATCGCCTGGCGCGGCCGGCCGCCGGAGCCCCACAGCGCACGGGGCACCAGGTCGAGGGCGAGCGCGCCGAGGCAGAGGATGGGCAGGCGCAGCCACGACGGCCCGAGGAAGCTGCCCTCGGGGTCGATCAGCCGCTTGTCGAGGACCTGCGCGGTGATGATCGCCCACAGGCCGATCGCCAGCGAGGTCGCGACGAGGGCGGAGTAGGCACGGCGGTACACGCCGGTCAGTCTAGGGGTGCGTCCTCACCTCGCTCGGCGAGCGCTCATCGCTCGCGCAGCACTGCGAGCCGGGTCACGTCGACGGCCAGGGCGACGTCCTCCCCCGGCGCGGTACGCCGGTCCAGCGACGCCACGGCGTCGACCACGCCCACGCCGGCCACCTCGACCTCGAGGCGCTGCTGCTCCGGCGTCGAGCGGAGCGACCGCACCCGCCCCGTCAGGGCGCCGGTGTCCTCCACGCGCAGCGCCGAGCGTCGTACGGCGACGGCGGCCGTGCCGTCCGCTGCCCGATCGGTCGCCGGGTCGGTCGCCCGGTCGGTCGCCTCGGCAGCCTCCAGCACGGCCGTGGCCGCCGATCCGCGCAGGACCCGGGCGTAGCCGAGGAACAGTGCGGTCTCCGCGTCGACCGGGGCCCGCCAGACCTCGTCGATGGGCCCCTCCTGCACCAGCAGCCCGTCGCGCATCACCGCGAGCCGGTCCGCCACGGTGAAGGCCTCCTCGTGGTCGTGGGTGACCATCACCGCGGTGCTGCCGGAGTCGGCCAGGATCTGGCGCAGCTCGAGCGCGAGCCGGCGCCGCAGCCCGGCGTCGAGCGCCGAGAGCGGCTCGTCGAGCAGCAGCAGCCGCGGCTCGTGGGCCAGGCTGCGGGCCAGGGCCACCCGCTGCCGCTCGCCGCCGGACAGGGTGCGGGGCAGCCGGTCGGCGTACCCCTCGAGACCCACCAGCGCGAGCAGCTCCTCGACCCGGCGGCGCTCGTCCGCACGACCGCCACGACCGGCGCCGCCCCGGCGCCGCAGCCGGAGGGCGTAGCCGACGTTGCGGGCGACGGTGAGGTGGTCGAAGAGCTGGCCGTCCTGGAACATCAGCGCGAAGCCGCGGCGGTGCGTGGGGAGCCGGGACACGTCCTCCCCGTCCCACGCGACCTCGCCGCTGGCCTGCTCGAGGCCGGCGACGCCGCGCAGCAGCGTGGACTTGCCGCAGCCCGAGGGGCCGAGCACCGCGAGCACCTGGCCGTCGGGGACGGTCAGCGAGACCCCCCGCACCGCGGGGACGTCGTCGTAGGCGACCTGCAGGTCGCGGATCGTCAGCGTCATCGGCTCCTCCTGGGTCGAGGGGTCTCGAGGCTGGGCGTCGGGGCGCCTGGCACCTCGACCAGCGACCCTCTCGGCGCTGCCCCCGGTGGTCGAGGTGCGAGGCGAGCGACCCCCGGTGGTCGAGGTGCGAGCGGAGCGAGCCTCGAGACCCCGCCGCGGCCACTCACAGCGCCCCCACCGAGGGGACCCGCAGCCGCTCGACGAGCAGCATCACCAGCGCGGTGGTGCCGGCCAGCACCACCGAGGCGGCCATCGCCATCTCGTCGTTGAGCGGGCCGGGGCGCCCGATCAGCCGGAAGATCACGACCGGCAGCGTGGGGTCGTCGGGGCGTGCGAGGAACGAGGTCGCGCCGAACTCCCCCAGCGACACTGCGAAGGCGAAGCCGCCGGCGGCGAGCAGCGGCTTCCAGACGACCGGCAGGTCCACGGTGACCAGCGCGCGCACCGGGCCGGCGCCGAGCGAGGCCGCGGCCTGGCGTAGCCGGTCGTCCACCCCGGACAGCACCGGCACCAGCGTCCGGACCACCAGCGGCAGCGCCACCAGCGCCTGCGCCAGCGGGATGAGCAGCGGGGAGTCCCGCAGGTCCAGCGGAGGCTCGTCGAGCGTGATGAGGAACCCGAAGCCGAGCGTCACCGCGGAGACCCCCAGCGGGAGCATGAACAGCCCGTCGAGCACCGACCGCACGCGCCGCTCGGTACGCGAGCGGGAGCGCCGGGTCAGCAGCAGCGCGAGCAGCCCGCCGAGCAGCAGCGCCATCCAGGTGGCGTCGACGGCCGTGCGCAGCGAGGTCACCAGTGCCTCGGTGACGGGCACCAGCAGCGCCGTGCCCCCCTGACCGGGCGCCGAGCCGCGGCCCGAGAGCGCACGGTAGGCCTCCAGCGACCAGGAGTCGTCGGGGCGCAGCGACCCGGTCACCAGGGCCAGCACCGGCAGCGCGACGAACGCCAGCACGAGCACGGTCAGCACCAGCGGCACCGTGTCCGCCCGGCGCGGACGACGTGGCGTGGGCGCGCGCCGAGTGACCGTCGCGTCCGGGACCGCGCGCAGCCGGGCGGCGAGCAGCAGCAGCGCCGTCACCGCGAGCAGCTGCACGACCGAGAGGGCGGCCGCGGCCTGCAGGTCCAGCCGCTGCACGGTGAGCAGGTAGATCTCGGTCTCCACCGAGGCGTAGCGCAGTCCGCCCAGCGTGAGCACCACGCCGAAAGCGGTGGCGCAGAAGAGGAAGACCACGCTGGCCGAGGACACCACCGCGGGTCGCAGCTGGGGCCAGGTGACGGTGCGGAAGACCTGGGCCGGGGACGCACCCAGCGCCGCGGCCGCCTCGCCGGGCCGCGCGTCGAGGGACTCCCAGGCGGCGCCGACCCCGCGGACGACCACCGCCACGTTGAAGAAGACCAGCCCGGCGATGATCGCCCGCGCGGTGCCGTCCAGCCCCAGGAAACCCAGCGGACCGGCCTCCCCCAGCAGCTGGCGGAAGGCGACGCCCACGACCACCGTGGGCAGCACGAACGGCACCAGCAGGCACGCCCGCACCACCCGGCGGCCCGGCCAGCGCAGCCGGTGCGTGGCGTACGCCGCCGGCAGCCCGAGCAGCACCGCGATCGTCGTCGCGACCGCCGAGGACCACACCGTGAACCAGAGCACCCGCCGCGTGCGCGGCCGGCCCAGGACCTCGAGCACGCCGCCGAGGTCCAGCGCGCCGTCGGTGACGAAGCCGCGCGAGACCATCCCGGTGACCGGCAGGACGAAGAAGACCCCGAGGACCGCCGTCGGCACGACGGCCAGCGCCGCCAGCCCCGCGAGCCGGCGCGCGCCCGAGCCGCCGTACGACGTCATGCCGGAGCCGATGCGGTCACCGGTGCCGCGCTCAGCGCGAGACCAGGTCCTGCCACTCGGTCAGCCAGGCGTCGCGGTTCTCGTCGATCTCCGCGGCGTCGACCGCGAGCGGCTCCTCGGGCCGCGGAGCGAACTCCGCCCACGCCTCGGGCAGCTCCACGCCGTCGACCACCGGGAAGACGTACATCGAGTCCGGGAGCGCCGCCTGCACCTCGGGGGTCAGCATCCAGTCCACGACCGCCTGCGCGCCGGCCGGGTTCTCCGCGCCGGCCAGCACACCGACGTACTCCACCTGCTCGAAGCAGGTCTCCAGGAGCGCCGCCGTCGTGGTCTCCGAGCCGTCGTCGGTGGTGGTGAAGGCCGGCGAGGAGTCGTAGGACAGCACGATCGGGCGAGCACCCCCGCCGCCGGCGGTGAAGTCGACGAAATAGGCGTCCTCCCAGCCGGGGACGACCTTCGCGCCGTTGTCGAGCAGGTCCTCCCAGTAGGTCGGCCAGTCCTCGCCGTACGCCGCGATCGTGGCCAGCAGGAACGCGAAGCCCGGCGAGCTGGTCGTCGCACCCGAGGTGACGAAGAGGTCCTCGTAGGCGGGGTCGGTGAGGTCCTCGAGGGTCTGCGGCGGCTCGAGGCCCTCCGCGTCGAACCACGCCGTGTCGACGTTGACGCACACGTCGCCGTTGTCGACCGGGGTCAGCACGCCCTCATCGTCGCCGGGCAGCGCGAAGTCCTCGACACCGGCGGGCCACTCGCCGCGGTACGGCGCGAAGACGCCCGCCTCCAGCGCACGGCCGGCGAAGGTGTTGTCGACGCCGAAGGCCACGTCGCCCAGCGGGTTGTCGACGTTGAGGACCAGCTGGCTGGTCATGCTGCCGGCGTCGCCGTTGGAGCGCAGCTCGAGCTCGTAGCCGGTGTCGGCCTCGAACTGCTTGATCAGCTTCTTGGGGAGGCTGAAGCTGTCGTGGGTCACCAGCACGACCGGGCCGCCGGCCTCGGCGCCCCCGCTGGTGCCGGTCGACGGGTCGGCGGCGCTGTCGTCGTCACCGGTGCCGATGAGCGAGCACGAGGTGAGCAGCAGAGCGCCGAGCACGCCGGAGACGGTCATGGATGCAGTACGTCGCACGGGACGACTCCCTTCGCCGGTGCTAACCGGAGCAGGTTCGTGAGGGTCTGCGGCTCTCGTCCATCGCTGGACCCGCACTCTCAGCCCGCCCGGCCATCGGCCGCCCGTGCTCCCCTGTCTTGTCGGGGCCCACGCTACCGCCCGCGGTGCGGCGACCTGCCGAGACCCACCCCGCGGGTGCCCACGGCAGTGGTGGGATGGGGTCGTGGCCAGCCTGAGACACGACCTGATCGCCGTCGGCATCCCGAAGATGCGCGGCTCGCTCGAGATCGACTCCGAGAGGGAGGAGCGGGCACGCATCGAGCGGTGGCACCGCTCCATGGACCGCTCGCTGCCCACCTACGCAGTCGTCCGGTTCGACAAGCGGTTCGCCGTGGAGACCACGTCGATCGGCGAGGACACTGACGGCGGCACGGGGTTCCCCGTGCACACGATCACCGCGCGGGGCAGCACCCCGCGCCGTACGGTGCTCTACCTGCACGGCGGCGGG
>LULK01000361.1_pt1 | contig 29096 bp, 24 predicted proteins | sample 728181 | NCBI WGS metagenome assembly LULK01 (sample SAMN03860291, study PRJNA289734) | marine metagenome | biome: seawater column; feature: ocean; material: water; isolation source: Red Sea water column Station 169 - depth 10m | place: Saudi Arabia: Red Sea | collected 2011-10-15 | depth 10 m | reverse complement strand
ATTCGTCGACTATGACACACTGTTGAGTTCTCAAGAATCAGACGCACACCGTCCTGATCACTCTCGCGACCAGCGGCGGGACAACCTGCAGAAACTTACTCGCCGCACTTCTCCGAGTCAACTTGGCAGTTGTTCGAAGCGGTGAAGCTCTATCGCTCCTGGTCTTGGCCAGCTGGAGCCACTCATCCGGGACGACCAGAGGGTCAGAGCCCTGGAGGGCTTGTCGCTTGCCGCAACGAGAAGGAACATTACACGCACGGTGCGAGGGCGCCAAATCCGGGGGCCCTCCCCCCACCACACCCTCACGGCATCTGCGTGCGAGGGCCCTCAGACGCCACGGACCGCGCCACTGGGTCACGCGGACGGCCGGGCCGCAGGATCCGCTCGAGAGCTCGACCTGACTTGGCTCAACTGGTTAGTGCGTGACCTCGCCATGGTCGAGCGCGTCGAGGATGGTCTGCTGCTGGTCGGGTACGACGGGCGCGAAGGTCTGCTGGGTGCCGTTGATCGCGATGGTCGCGGACCGCAGTGGCCGTAGTTGCCGGACGACGTTGCGGATCGCGACACCGGTCCGTGCCTGGACCTCGCGGCTGACTGCGAGCGCGGTGAACACGATGGTTAGGTGGGCCTCGATCGCGTCGCGGGTGCGGTGGAACATCGGCCGGGCGCGTAGATCGGTCTTGGACATCCGGAAGGACTGCTCGACCTGCCACAACGCGTGGTAGCTGCCGATCACCTCACCGGCCGGCATCAGGGCAGCGGGGATGTTGGTGACGTAGCCCTTCAGACCGACCAGACGACGGGCCCTGGCCAGGGCCTTCTCATCGAGCGTCCGCGCGCCGTTGGTGGTCTTCACAAACCTGGGCGCGCGTGCGGTCTTCTCCCCGGCGACCACGGCGGTCGCGCGGTTCTCCTGCAGGGTGAGGGTCTTGTTGTCTCGCACTGCTCGCTTGGTCGAGTACGCCCAGATCGCGCGCCACGACCCTGGATGCAGGTCGGGCTCCCAGATCGGCTCGGCCTTGCGGTGGGGGTCGCTGACCGTCTCGGTCGCGCCCTTGCTGGTGCCGCGTTGGGTCTTGGGGGTGATGGTGTCGATGACCTGGGCGTCGGTGAACGCGTCGCCATGCCAGCGGAAGTGGGACTCCAAGTCGATGGGCGCCTTGCTGACGCGGGACCCCACGATGAACCGCAGGTCGGCGTCGTCGAGTTCGCGCAGGTTCGTCGCGGACAGCATCCCGGCGTCGGCGACGATCACGATGTCGGCCAGCCCGTGTCGAGCCTGGAACTGCTTCACGATCGGGATCAAGGTGAGGGTCTCGGCCTTGTTGCCCTCGAAACAGCCGATCTCGAGCGGAAACCCGCGCCGGTCGACCAGCAGCCCGACCACGATCTGGGGGTCGACGCGGCGTTCCTTGGAGTAGCCGACCTTACGCAGGTCGTCTTCCTTCTCGGCCTCGAAGTAGAGGGTGGTGACGTCGTAGAGGATCAGGCTGATGTCGCCGTGGTTGGCGGCGTGGGTGAAGCAAGCGGTCGCGATCTGGTCGCGGTAGTTGCCGTGCTCCTTGGTCGTGGCGTGCGCGCGGGCCAGGGTCCGTTTCATCGTCGCGTAGCTCGCAGGCCTCCGACCGAGGTCGGTGAGCACGCGGCCGGTGTCCAGCAGAGAGGTTGGCTCCACGATCCGGGCGATGACCAGGTCGCGAAAGACCGGGTCGTCGACGACGTCGAACCCGAGGCTGTTGAACACGCCAGCCAGAGTCTGGTGCAGCAGCCGGGAGTCGGTGCCGAGCACCCGGCCCGCCTCGTCGCGGACTTCCGCGACCGGAGTGGTGATGTCGTCGAGGGCGGGCTGGTCCGCCGGCGCGGTGACCAGTCCGGCGACCCGTGGAGTCGGGGTGACGTCGAGGTCGAGGGCCGCTTGGCCAGGGTCAGCGAGCAGGCTGCGCGCCTGCTCGAGCAGCAGCCCGAGTTCGGCGTCGGTGTGCGCGGACCCGAGGTGCTTCACGATCTGCTGACGTCCGCCGGCGTACTCGGCGATCTGTACCGCGGTGGCGCCCGACGCGGTCCTAACCCGCCGGATGAACGCCACCTGGAGACCCTAGACCGAGGCTTCTTAGTGCGTGAAAACGCACTAAGCCGTCACTGTTCGTGCAGGTCAGCGCAATCCGGTCCGAATCAGGCGTGGCCAGTGAGCCAAGTCAGGTGGGGGCGGGAGTGCCGCGCCCAGGGCGCAAGCATGCCGCGCTCATCGGGGTCGGTGGTGAGCACGCTCTGCATCAGGCGCATCGCGGAGATGCCGTCGACCAGCGCGTGATGGATCTTCGTGTAGAGCGCGACCTTGCCGTCGGCGAGGCCCTCGATGACGTGCGACTCCCACAGCGGCCGCTCCCAGGCCAGGCGGGTGGAGTGCAGGCGCGAGCACAGCTCGAAGAGCTCGCGGTAGCGGCCGGGCGCCGGCAGCGCGCTGTGCCGGACGTGGTGCTCGATGTCGAACTGCTCGTCCGGCCGCCACACCAGCTGGGCGCCGGTCTTGACCGAGCGGTGCGGGTGCTTGAGGAACAGCGGCGCCACCTCGTCGATGTCGCGCATCGACTCGTACATCTCGCGGATGTAGTCGGGTCCGGCCCCCTCCGGCTTCTCGAACAGCTGCAGCCCGCCGACGTGCATCGGCATGGAGCGGTTCTCCGAGAGGAGGAACGCAGCGGAGGGAGGATCGATGACGGAGACCACGGAGGAGCCTTTCGGTGGAACGGGTTCTCGTGAACCTGTCCGGTGAGGGTGGCCCACGATCCTGCCGTGCGCGTGACGCACGCCACAAGCAACAGTGACAGAACGGACCAACGGCGCGGAGGTGACGCGCGGCCCGCCGATCGTCCACAGGTCGGACCCCTGGTCTGGTCCTCCCCAGGGCGACGACGAGGGAGCCGCGACCGGCTCCCTCGTCCCTAGGTTCGTCCCGTCCGCGCCGGACCCGCCGGCGCCACCTCTCGGGAGGCATCCATGCACCGCACCGTCCCCACCCCCGCCCGCCCGCTCGACCGCCCACTCGACCGCCCGCTGGCTCGGCTGCTCGTCGTGCTCGCCGCGGCGCTGGTCGCGCTCCTCGTCACGGCCGCGTCGGTCGGCGCCGCGCCGGACGCCAAGGCCCCGGCGCCGGAGACCATCGTCAAGGTCACCGGCAACGCCTCGGAGGGCTTCGGCATCGAGCACTACGACGGCAGCTCGACCTTCCCGCCGACCCACTCCGAGGCGATGGCCGAGTGCCAGGAGTACTCCGCCAAGGTCGGGCGCATCCGCTGCCGGGTCGAGGTCAAGACCTGGTACCGCGACCTCGTCGCCACCAAGCGTGCGCTGAAGTACGCCCACCGCTCCTGACCGGCGCCCGGCCGGGACCGGGCCGAACCGGGCCGAACCAGGCCGGCTCGGGCCCGACCCGGGAGGGCGACCCGCACGGACGTACGCCGCTGGCAGGATCACCACGTGGACCTCGCCTCGCTCGACCGGCTGCGGTCCCGGCGACTGTCCCGGGGCCTGACCATCGGCCGCAGCTCCTACCGCGCCCGGGTGGCCCGCTTCCGCACCAAGCGGTGGCAGGTCGCCCAGTGCGCGGTCGCGGCGGCGGTCGCCTGGCTGGTGGCCAAGCACGCGCTGGGCCACGAGGTCCCGGTCTTCGCGCCGATCGCGGCGGTGCTCGCGCTCGGGACCTCCTACGGCCAGCGGCTGCGCCGCGTCGCCGAGATCACCGTCGGGGTCGCCGTCGGCGTGCTGCTGGCCGACCTGCTCGTCGCCCTGCTCGGCACCGGCGCGTGGCAGCTCGGGCTGGTGGTGGCCATGGCGATGACGGCCGGGATCCTGCTCGACGGCGGCACGATGCTGGTCAACCAGGCGGCGATCCAGTCGATCTTCGTGGTGGCGCTGCTGCCGGGCACCGGTGGGGCCTTCACCCGGTGGACCGACGCGCTGGTCGGCGGGCTCGTGGCCCTGGTGGCCGTCGTCGACTCGGTCGTCCGCGAGCTCGAGGACGCCGCGGCGGAGGGCATGGCGGTGGTGACCTCCTCGCCGTTCCGGATCCGGCACAGGCCGACGGTGCGGCGGATGAGCGACCTGGTCGTGCCGCTGGACCGGTCGATGCGCTCGTGCCGGGTGCTGGTGCGCCAGGCCGCGGTCGCCGCCCACCGGCGACGGCCGGTGCCTCCGGCGTACGCCGCGCTGGCCGAGGACCTCGCCTTCGCCGTCGACGTCATGGTGGCCGAGCTGGCCGAGGAGCGGATGCCGGTCGCGGCGCGGCCCGCGCTGCTCGGGGTCGGCAAGGGCACCGGAGAGGTCGTGCGCACCGACGAGATGACCGCCGACATGGTGCTCGGCCTGCTGCGCGCCGTCGTGGCCGACCTGCTGATGATCACCGGCATGGACGCGATGCAGGCCTCCGACGCGCTGCCGCCGCCCCCTCGCTGAGCCCGGCCGGATCCCGGGCCGATCCTGAGCCGGGCGCTAGAGGGACTCGCGCAGCTCGCGGACGACCGAGTCGACGACGGCCACCAGGTCGCCGCCGGTGGCGGCCGCGACCGCCCGCTGGCGCTGGTAGGACGCGCCGCGCTCGACGATGTCGCGCACCGAGTCCAGCTCAGCGGCGCACCCGAGCCGCTCGGCCACCGGCTCCAGCCGCACCAGCAGGTCGGCGAGGTCGTCGGTGACGAGCCGCTCGGTGGACTGGGCGTCGAGGATGACGATGGCGTCGAGCCCGTAGCGCGCGGCGCGCCACTTGTTCTCCTGCACGTGCCACGGCGGCAGCACCGGCAGCGCCTCGCCACGCGCGACCCGCTCGTCGAGGTCGACGACCAGGCAGTGGCACAGCGCGGTGAGGGCGGCCAGCTCGGGGAGGCTGGAGACCCCGTCGCAGACGCGGTTCTCCAGGGTGCCCAGGTGCGGGGCGGGACGCAGGTCCCAGCGGATCTCGCCGAGCTCGTCGATGACGCCGGTGGTCATCTGGTCGTCCACGAACGACTCGTACTCCGCCCAGGTGTCGAAGCAGAACGGCAGCCCCGCGGTCGGCAGCTGCTGGAACATCAGCGCGCGGTTGGAGGCGTAGCCGGTGTCGAGCCCGGCCCAGACGGGCGAGGACGCCGAGAGCGCCTGCAGGTGGGGGAAGTAGGTCAGCAGCGCGGAGAGCACCGGCATCACCCGGGCCCGCTCCGGCAGCCCCACGTGCACGTGGACGCCCCAGATCAGCATCTGCCGCCCCCACCACTGGGTGCGATTGATGAGCTCGGCGTACCGGTGGCCCTCGGTCAGCTCCTGGGTGGTCCAGGAGGCGAAGGGGTGGGTGCCGGCGCCGTAGAGGTCCAGCCCCAGCTCGTCCGCGGCGGGGACCACCGCCTCGAGCGTGCCGCGCAGGTCGGTCATCGCCTCCTCGACGGTGCGGCACACCCCGCTCACGGCCTCGACGGTGTTGCGGAGCAGCTCCTTGTGCAGCCGCGAGGGATCCGGCATCCGCGGGTGCGCCGCAGTGAAGAGCCGGGCGGCCTCGTTGCGCAGGTCGCGGGTCTCCCGGTCCACGAGGGCCAGTTCCCACTCCACCCCGAGCGTGGGCTCGGGGGAGCCACGGAAGTCGATCCGCACGTCGCACAGCGTTCCACACCGTCGGTCATCGCGCGGCCCTCCCGGGGTGGCGAGGCTCACGTGGTCCACGCGGTGGCACGGGCTTGGGTCCCCGCGGGGGCTCCTGTCACCATCCGGTCATGGTGGACGCGCGCGAGGTGAACCTGGGCCTGGACCTGTGCCTGCGCGTCGGCGAGCTGCTCCTCTCCAGCGGGGCGGGTGCGGCCGACGTGACTGCGACGATGCAGTCGCTGTCCTACGCCCTCGGCCTGCGCGAGGCCTCGGTCGACATCACCTTCACCTCGCTGGCGATGACCTACCAGGACACCCCCGACGACATCCCGATCGTCGCCACCCGGCAGGTCAAGCAGCGCGCCATCGACTACGAGCACCTCACCCGCGTCGACCACCTCGTGCGCGACGTCCTGCGCGGCGACCTCGACCTGCGCGGGGCGCGCACCGAGCTGGGCCGCATCACCTCCACCGGTCACCCGCGCGCCCGCTGGGCGGTGACGCTGGGCTGGGGCGTGATGTGCGCCGGCGTCGGCATCCAGCTCGGCGGTGACTGGGCCGTGATCGGTCTGGCGTTCCTCGCCGCCGTCACCATCGACCGGCTGCAGCTGCGGATGGCACGTCGCCGGATGCCGAGCTTCTACCAGCAGGTGGTCGGCGGCGGCGTCGCGACGCTGATCGCCCTCGGCGTGAGCGCCACCCCGATCAGCATCAACGTCTCCCAGGTCGTCACCGCCAACATCATCATGCTGCTGGCGGGCATCGGCTTCATGGGAGCGCTGCAGGACGCGCTGACCGGCTTCTACGTCACGGCCACGGCCCGGCTGACCGAGGCGTTCCTCGCGACCGCCGGCATCATCGCCGGCGTCTCGGGCGGGTTGTCGATCGGCTCGGTGCTGGGCCTGGAGATCCCGCGGCTGCAGCCGGGGGAGTACTCCCTGCAGACCATCGGCATGCTCGGGCTCGGCTCCGCGGTGGCTGCGGCCGCCTTCGCCTTCTCCTGCTACGCACCCAAGCGGATCCTGCTGCCCATCGCGCTGGTGGCCGGCGTGGCCATCACGATCTCCGGCACCCTGCAGAACGCCGGCATCGGCCGCGCCTGGGGCGTGGCGATCGCGGCCCTCTTCGTCGGTCTGGTGAGCTTCTCGGTCTCCGGGTGGATGCGGGTGCCCCCGCTGGTCGTGGTGGTCTCCGCCGTCGTCCCGATGCTGCCGGGCCTCTCGATCTACCGCGGCCTCACGCTGCTCGGCGAGGGTGGCTCGTCGATCCCCGAGGGGCTGCTGGCGATGACGGCGGCCATCTCGGTGGCGATCGCGCTGTCCTCCGGCGTGATCCTCGGTGAGTACGTCGCCCAGCCGCTCAAGCGCGAGGCGCAGCGGCTCGAGACCCGACTCACCGGCCCGCGCCTGGTCGGTCCGGTCGACCACTCCCTGCGCCGGGACCGGTGGCGGCGTCGGCGCACGGCGCCGGACGGCTCACGGACCGACGACGCCTTCTAGGCCGCCCAGGTCGCCCAGGGCGTCCAGCCGCCCCAGCCACTCCTGGGACCGGCCGTCGAACGCGCCGCTACCGGCCGTGGCCTCGGCCCACACCTCGTGACGCGCGGCGTCCGCCGCCGCGACCACGTCGGCGGGGTAGCCGTAGAGCACCTGGTGCTCCTCGAACTCGTCCTCGTCGTCGACGTACCACTCGCCGCTCTCGCGGCGGATGACGTCGAGGTCGAGGTCCACCGCGCGCACCACCGCCGGGTCCGTCGCGGTGTCGAGCACCGCCGGGGTGGCCATGTCGACGTAGGCCGTGCACCAGATGCCGGGGGCGTGGAAGGTCGCCGCCCACCAGTGCTCGCGCGGGAAGAGCGTGACGGTGGCGACTGCGGAGACGAACTCGAGGCCGGGGCGGTGGTGCCGCACGCCGGCCGGCGTGCCCACCCACAGGCCGAGGTCGTCGGTGCCGAGCCACACCGCGTCGTACTCCCAGTGCGGACGCTCGCCCCACTTGGTCATCGCGACGTGCAGCGGCTCCCCGACCTCCATGCCCTCCCCGAGCTCCATGCCCCCAGCAAACGCCGAACCGGCGCGTCCTTCCGGAAGGACGCGCCGGTTCGGCACGGGGAACGGTGGCTGCGAGGAGCCTCGGGACCCGGTCAGACGACCTGGGTCTTGGGCGGCATGACCTTCTTGGAGACCTTGGCGACGACGTCCTGGTAGCGCGAGCCGGAGAGCTTGGCGAACCAGTGCAGCGCGTGGGCGTCCATGCCGACGAGCACCCGGGCCTGGTCCTTCTCGATGCCGCGGACGATGATCTCGGCGGCCCTCTCCGGGGTCATCTTGGCCAGCTTCTCGTCGAAGAACCTGGCGGTGGCGGCCTGGTCCTCCTTGGCCGAGACGCGCGAGTTGCGGGCGATCGCGGTCTTGATGCCGCCGGGGTGCACGACGGTCACGCCGACGTTGTGGCCGGCGATGAGCATCTCCTCGCGCAGCGCCTCGGACAGGCCGCGGACGGCGTACTTCGAGGCGTTGTAGATCGACTGGCCCGGCATCGAGACCAGGCCGAAGAGCGAGGAGAGGTTGACGACGTGGCCGTCGCCGGAGGCGATGAGGTGCGGCAGGAACGCCTTGGTGCCGTGGAGGACCCCGTTGAGGTTGATGCCGAGGATCCACTCGATGTCGGACCACTCGAGGTCGACGAGGTCGCCGGCCAGCGCGACGCCGGCGTTGTTGACGACCACGTTGACCCGGCCGAACTGCGCGACGACGGCCTCGGCGTAGGCCTCGAAGGCCGCGCGGTCGGCGACGTCGAGGCGGTCCGAGCGGACCTCCCGGGCGCCGGCACCCTTCACGAGGTCCACGGTCTCGGCCAGGCCGGCCTCGTCGACGTCGGAGAGCGCGAGCAGCGGCGGTCTCGCCGGTGACGGTGTAGGCGGACAGGTCGAAGCGCGACAGCAGCCGCCGGAAGGTGAACGTGGCGTGCGGCCACAGGGTGGTGTTGCGGCCCTGGTCGTCGAGGTACCACGACGCGCAGCCGCCGGTGGTCCACACGGTGCGCTTCATCCGCTTCTGCAGGCCGGCGTTGAAGTCGGCCGTCGGGGCCTCCTTGACCTCGACGGTGGCCAGGCGGTTGGTGCGCATCTGGCGGATCGCGTCACGGATGTAGGCGACCTGGGACTCGATGATGAAGACCATCGAGGAGTGGCCGAGCCCGGTGTTGGGGCCGACCATCATGAACAGGTTGGGGAACTCCGGGATCGTCGTGCCCTTGTACGCCGACATGCCGTGCTCGGCGAACCGCTCGGCCAGCGTGCGGCCGGTGCGACCGGTGATGGCGTGCGCGATCGGGATGTCGGTGGTGTGGAAGCCGGTGGCCACGACCAGCGCGTCGATCTCGCGCTCGGTGCCATCGGCGGTGACGATGCCGCTGCCGGTGATCTTGGCGATCGGGTCGGTCACGAGCTCGACGTTGTCGGAGGCGACGGCGGGGTAGTAGGCGTTGGAGATCAGGATGCGCTTGCAGCCGATCTCGAAGGTCGGCGTGAGCTTCTCGCGCAGCACCGGGTCCTTGACGTGCTTCTTGAGGTTGCCCAGCGCCATCCGCTTGGCGGGCGCGGCGATCTTCGGCTGGAACGTGAAGGCCGGCACGTAGGTCTCGCGGCCCCAGTAGATCGCGGTGCGGTAGAGCTTCTGCAGCCCGGGGACGTGGCGCAGCGCGGCCTTCTCCAGCGAGGAGTAGCGCCGGTCGTGGCGCGGCAGCACGTAGGGCGCGGTGCGCTGGTAGAGGTCGACGTGGCCGGCGATCCTCTGCAGCTCGGGGACCAGCTGGATCGCGCTGGCGCCGGTGCCGATGACGGCCACCCGCTTGCCGGTCAGATCGACGGAGTGGTCCCACTGCGCGGAGTGGAAGACGTCGCCCTGGAAGGTCTCGATGCCCTCGATCTCGGGCAGCTTGGGCTCGGAGAGGCCGCCGGCGCCGGAGAGGACCGTGCGGGCGGCGTACGTCGCCGGGCCGTCGGGACCGGTCACCTCGACCATCCAGCGCTGCTGCTCGTCGTCCCAGCGTGCGGTCTCGACCCGGGTGTCGAAGACGAAGCGGTCCAGCACGCCGGCCTCGCGGGCGACCCGCTGCAGGTAGGCCTGGATCTCCGGCTGGGGCGAGAAGGACATCGACCAGTCGGGGTTGGGCGCAAAGGAGAAGGAGTAGAGCTGGCTCGGCACGTCGCAGGCGGCGCCGGGGTAGGTGTTGTCGCGCCAGGTGCCGCCGACGTCGGAGCCCTTCTCGATGACGACGAGGTCGCGCTCGCCGTCCTCGTCGAGCTTGATGGCAGCAGCGAGGCCGGCGAAGCCGGAACCGATGACCAGGTGGTCGACGGGGAGGGGAGTGCTCATGTGAAGGACGGTAGTGGCGTTATTGAAAAAGTGTCAATAGAATGGTCGACGTGACCACCCGCACAGCCACCGCCCGCACCCGGTTGAGCAAGGAGGAGCGCCGCTCCCAGCTGCTCGACCTCGGCGTGCGGCTGCTCTCGACCCGCTCCCTGGACGAGCTGAGCATCGACCTGCTCGCGGAAGAGGCCGGCATCTCGCGCGGGCTGCTCTATCACTACTTCGGCAACAAGCACGACTTCCACGAGGCGGTCGTCCGCCGGGCCGCCGACGACCTCATCGCCCAGACCGCGCCGCCGGTCGAGGGGGAGCCGCTGCACCGGCTGCTGGTCTCGATGACCGCCTACGTCGACTACGTCGACGCCAACGAGCCGGGCTACCGATCGCTGGTCAAGGCCGCCTCCGGGGCCAACGACACCCTGCGCGAGATCTACGACGAGGCGCGGGCCGCGCTGACCGACCGGATCTTCCGCGAGGACGCCCAGGGCACCCTCATCCCCGAGACCCCGCACACCCGGCTGCTGGTGCGCGGCTGGGCCGCGATGGCCGAGGAGCTGGTGCTGGGGTGGAAGGCCGACCCGCCGGGCGTCACCCGCGACCAGCTGCTGGAGATGCTCGTGGCGTCACTGCCGGCGCTGGTCGCCGTGCTGCCGGCCGAGCGCTCCGCTGACTGAGCCGTGTCGCGCTGACGGGGGCGAGCGCCGCCGATCCGCCGGGGGAGTCTCAGGACCCCGGGGGGCGGCGCTCGCCGGCCGTGGTGGAACCGCAGCTCCCAAGAGGGGAGACTAGGTCCCACGGTGTCGCCCGGTCCATGTGATCGATCAAGACCCGCGACCGCGGTCGCTGGCGACGTACGACGCAGGGGCGCCGTCCGGTGACCGGACGACGCCCCTGTGCGGCTCTGGGTGCGGGTGGGGGGTGCGGGTGGGCTCAGCCCTTGACGACCTCGGCGAGCTGGTCCAGGCCCCACGCCAGGTCGTCGGCGTCGATGACCAGCGGCGGCGCGAGACGGATCGTCGAGCCGTGGGTGTCCTTGGCGAGCACGCCACGGGCCATCAGGGCCTCGCAGACCTCGCGGCCGGTGCCGACGGCGGGGTCGATGTCGACGCCGGCCCACAGGCCGCGGACGCGGACGGCGTGGACGCCGTGGCCGACCAGGGCCTCCAGGCGCTCGCGCAGCAGGGCGCCGAGCTCGGTGGCCCGTGCCTGGTACTCGCCGGTGGCGAGCATGGTGACGACCTCGTGGCCCACCGCGCAGGCCAGCGCGTTGCCGCCGAAGGTCGAGCCGTGCTGGCCCGGGCGCAGCACGCCCAGCACGTCGCGGTCGGCCACCACGGCCGAGACGGGGACGATGCCGGCGCCGAGCGCCTTGCCGAGGACGTAGAGGTCGGGGACGACGTCCTCGTGGTCGCTGGCGAACGTCCTGCCGGTGCGACCGAGGCCGGCCTGGATCTCGTCGGCGGCCATCAGGACGTTCTCGCGGGCGGTGAGCTCGCGCAGGCCCTTCCAGAAGCCGTCGGGGGGCAGCACGACGCCGCCCTCGCCCTGGATCGGCTCCATCAGCACGCCGACGGTGTTCTCGTCGATCGCGGCCTCGACCGCGGCGAGGTCGCCGTAGGGGACCATCGTGAAGCCGGGGGCGAACGGGCCGAAGCCGTCGCGGGCGTCGGGGTCGTCGGAGAAGCCGACGATGGTGGTGGTGCGGCCGTGGAAGTTGCCGGAGGCCACGATGATGTTGGCCTGGCCGGGGGTGACGCCCTTGACCTCGTAGCCCCACTTGCGCATGACCTTGATGGCGGTCTCGACGGCCTCGGCGCCGGTGTTCATCGGCAGCACCAGCTCCTTGCCGCACAGGTCGCCGAGCGCGGCGCAGAAGTCGGCGAACCGGTCGTGGACGAAGGCGCGGCTGGTCAGCGTCAGCTTGTCGAGCTGCTCGTGGGCGACGCGGAGCAGGCCGGGGTGCCCGTGACCGAAGTTGAGCGCGGAGTAGCCGGCGAGCAGGTCGAGGTATCGGGTGCCGTCGACGTCGGTCATCCACGCGCCCTCGGCGTGCTCGACGACGACCGGCAGCGGCTTGTAGTTGTGTGCCGTGCGGGCCTCGGCGCGCTGGAACAGCTCGGCGGAGCGAGGAGCGGTGCCTGTCGCGGTCCGTGCGGTGGTGGTCATGCGCGCCTCCTCGGCTCGGTACGGGTGTGCGGGCCCCACCAGAACAGACTCGGGCCCGGAAACCAAGGTTGGCACCAGTTCGTCCGGTCTCCGAATCCCGGCGACGGACGGTTGCCGGTGTCAGCCGACTGCCACCGGAAGGCGTACCTCGATGGTCGTGTCGCCGGGCGCTGACGTCAACGACACGGTGCCGCCGTGCGCGGCCACGATCGCCTCCACCAGGGAGAGGCCGAGGCCGGCCCCGCCGGGGTCGACTCCGCCGCGGGTGCGGGACACGTCGCCGCGCACGAACCGCTCGAAGGCGTGCTCGGCGAGCTCGGGGTCGAAGCCGGGGCCGTCGTCGTGGACGGTGAAGCCGGTCGGGGTCGCGGCGACGGTGATCGTGGAGCCCTGGGGAGTGTGCTTGCGGGCGTTGGTCAGCAGGTTGGTGACGACCTGGTGCAGTCGCTGGTCGTCACCGACCACCTCGACGACGTCCTCGGGCAGCTCGAGCCGCCAGTGGTGCGAGGGCGCCAGCACCCGGGCGTCGGAGACCGCCTCCAGCAGCAGGCGGGTGAGGTCGACCGGCTGCTGCTCGAGTGGCCGCCCGGAGTCGAGCCGGGCCAGCAGGAGCAGGTCCTCGACCAGGGCGGTCATCCGCACCGACTCCTCGGCGACCTTGGTCAGGGCGGTGCGCTGGGTGCCGGTGTCGTCGGGTCGGCGCTGGGCCAGCTCGGTGTAGCCGGCGATCGTGGCCAGCGGCGTGCGCAGTTCGTGGCTGGCGTCGGCCACGAACTGGCGCACCTGCTGCTCGCTGCGGTGCCGCGCGGTCAGCGAGGACTCCACGTGCGCGAGCAGCGTGTTGAGGGCCGCCCCCACGGCACCGGCCTCCGTGCGCTCGTCGGTCAGTCGCTCCGGGACCCGCTCGGCCAGCTCGATCTCCCCGGACTCCAGCGGGAGCGCGGCCACCCGGTGCGCGGTGGCGGCGACCTCGGTCAGCGGCCGCAGCTGTCGGCGTACGACGACCCCGGCCGCGGCCGCCGCGAGCAGGGTCACGAGCAGTCCGAGCAGCACCTCGGCCAGGACCAGCTGGCCCACCGCGTCGTCCACGTCGACCCGGTCGTCGAGGGTGTCGCGCTCGCCACGGCCGTCGCCGACCACGATCGCCTGGGGGTCGCTGCCGGGCTCGAGCAGGGCGATGAGGGTGCCCGGGGCGAGGTTGCGCAGGTCCACGCGGGTCTGCTGCTGCACGCCCGGCGGGGTCGGCGGGGTCTCCAGGACGCTGCTGAGGGTGGAGCGCACCTCGTTGTCGAGGCGCTCGGTGAGGGCGTGGCGCATCACCAGCGTGGTGGCGGTGCCGAGCAGCACCGAGACCGCCAGGGCCAGCACCACGGCGGTGAGCACCAGCCGGGCGGTCAGCGACCGCAGCCGGTCGGCGACCCTCCGCGCCCGGGGGTGGAGCCGGGCCCTCACGAGACGGGCTTCAGCACGTAGCCCGCGCCGCGCATCGTGTGGATCATCGGCTGCCGGCCGGCGTCGACCTTCTTGCGCAGGTAGGAGATGTAGAGCTCCACGACGTTGGCCTGGCCGCCGAAGTCGTAGTTCCAGACCCGGTCGAGGATCTGCGCCTTCGACAGCACCCGGCGCGGGTTGCGCATCAGGAAGCGCAGCAGCTCGAACTCGGTCGCGGTCAGCGTGATCTCGTCGCCGCCGCGGTACACCTCGTGGCTGTCCTCGTCCAGGGTCAGGTCCCCGACGGTGAGCACGGTCGACTCGGCGGCGGCCTGGGCGCCGGCGCGGCGCAGTAGGCCGCGCAGCCGGGCGACGAGCTCCTCGAGCGAGAAGGGCTTGGTGACGTAGTCGTCGCCACCGGCGGTGAGGCCGGCGATCCGGTCCTCCACGGCGTCGCGGGCGGTGAGGAAGACGACCGGCAGGTGCGGGTCGGTCGCCCGCATCCGGCGCAGCACCTCCAGGCCGTCGATGTCGGGGAGCATGATGTCGAGGACGACCGCGTCGGGCGCCATCTCCTTGGCGGCCGCGACCGCCTTGGTGCCCGAGTGCGCCGCCTGCACCTCGAAGCCCTCGTAGCGCAGCGCCATCGTGATCAGCTCGGCGATGTTGACCTCGTCGTCGACGACCAGGACACGCAGGTATGGCGCCCGCTCAGGGGCACGACTCGACTCGGAGGCGTGTCAGCCGACGAGGTCGGCGACCGCGAGGCTGGCGAAGACCATCGCCGTGCCCAGCGGCGCGCCCGGGCCGGGGTAGTAGGGGCCGGTCATCGGCGCGGCGGTGTTGCCGACGGCGTACAGGCCCGGGACGGCGGAGCCGTCGGGTCGCAGCGCCCGGCCGTGCTCGTCGGTGACCACGCCGCCCTTGGTGCCGAGGTCGGAGAGGACGAAGCGCGCTGCGTAGAAGGGGCCCTGGTCGACGGGGGTGAGGGCCTTGTTGGGGCCCTCGCCGTAGGTGAAGAAGGTGTCGTACTCGTCGGCGCCGCGCCCGAAGTCCTCGTCGACGCCGGTGGCGCAGAAGCCGTTCCAGCGCTCGACGGTCGCCTCCAGCTCCTGCGCCGGTACGCCGATGGCCGCGGCGATCCCCGCGATCGACTCGGCCTCCACCCAGGTCCCGGCCGCCAGGTGGTCGGCGGGGTCGCCCTCGGGCATCGCGATGCCGGGGAGGCGGCCGCCCTCCCGGGAGTCGAAGACGAACCACGACGGCACGCGCGCGGGGTCCTTCGCCATCTCCCGGCCGAACCGGTCGTAGGGCAGCGACTCGTTGGCGTAGCGGAGTCCGTGGGCGTCGACCATGACGCCGCTGCGGAACCCGAGCGTGAACGAGCCGGCTCCGTCGGGGTGCTCGAGGCCGGGGCAGAACCACCCGAGACCGGTCCAGTCGACGGCCGCGCCGGCGTTGATGGCCGCGGAGATCGGCTCGCCGGTGTTGGTGCCGCGCGGCGCCATCGTCCAGGCGGCGCGGCCCGGGGTGCCGTGGGCGTGCCGGCGCGACTCGCTGCCCTCGAAGCCGCCGCTGCCGAGCAGCACGCCGCGCCGCGCGCGCACCTCGACCGCGCCCTCCTCGGTCGTCGCCCACACCCCGACGACGTGGTCGCCGGTCGCGTCGGTCTGGGTCATCAGGTCGCGCACGCAGTGGCCGGTGCGGATGGTGCCGCCGGCCTCGACGAAGGTCGCGGCCAGTCGGGCGATGAGCGCCTGCCCGCCGCTGAGGGTGCCGCGTCCCTCGCCGCCGACCCGGTCCCGCTCGACCGGCGGCCGGACCAGTGCCGCGACCTCGGTCGGCAGGGTGTCGCGCTTGATGCTGGTCGGCTGGATGGAGCGGCCCATCGGGCAGCGGCCGGGGGCGTCGTAGTACTCCGGGAAGGGCAGCCACTCGAAGTCGATGCCGGCCTCCTCCAGCGCGGCCACGACCCGGGGCGACTGCGCGAGGAACGCCTCGACCTTCATCGGGTCCGGGCTCCAGCCGTCGACCGGCGCCAGCACCGCCCCGAGGTAGGTGCGGGCGGACTCGGTGGAGTCGGCGATGCCGGCGCGCTGCTGGACGGCGCTGCCGGGCAGCCAGCAGGCGCCACCGGAGTAGGCGGAGGTGCCGCCGATCCGGTCGGTCTTCTCCAGCACCACCGTGCGCAGCCCCGCCCGCTGGGCCAGCAGCGCCCCGGTGAGGGCCCCGCCCCCGGACCCGACCACCACGACGTCGTACTCGTTGATCATGCCCGCGATCCTCATCGGTAGAACGTGTTCTAGGCAAGGGCTCGGGGCGGTGCGTCGTACGGGGTCGGGCGAATGGGTTCGTCTGGGTGAGGGCGGGCTTGCCACAATGGGCCGGTCATGGAGGCAGGGACGTCGGTGGAGCGCGAGCCGCTCGAGATCACCTATCCCGCCGACCTCCCGGTCAGCCAGCGCCGCGACGACATCGCCGAGGCGATCCGTGACCACCAGGTCGTGGTGGTCGCCGGTGAGACCGGCTCGGGCAAGACGACCCAGCTGCCGAAGATCTGCCTGGAGCTGGGGCGCGGGCGCACGACGTACCGCAAGGCCCGTGACGGCAAGAAGCGTCCCCGCGGCGGGCTCATCGGGCACACCCAGCCACGTCGGATCGCGGCACGCTCGGTCGCCGAGCGGATCGCCGACGAGCTCGGGCAGCCGCTGGGGCAGGAGTCGGTGGTGGGCTACCAGGTGCGCTTCACCGACCGCACCAGCGCGGACACCCGCGTCAAGCTGATGACCGACGGCATCCTGCTCGCCGAGCTGCAGCGCGACCGGATGCTGTGGCGCTACGACACCATCATCATCGACGAGGCCCACGAGCGCTCCCTCAACATCGACTTCCTGCTCGGCTACCTCAAGCGGCTGCTGCCGCGCCGGCCGGACCTCAAGCTGGTCATCACCTCCGCGACCATCGACGTGCAGCGCTTCTCCGAGCACTTCGCCGACCGTGACGGCACCCCTGCGCCGATCATCGAGGTGTCGGGGCGCACCTACCCCGTCGAGGTCCGCTACCGCCCGCTGTTGGAGCTCCCGGAGGACGACGAGGACGGCGAACCGGTCCAGCGCGACCAGACCGAGGCGATCGTCGAGGCCGTGCGCGAGCTCGCGGCCGAGGGCCCGGGTGACGTGCTGGTCTTCCTGCCCGGCGAGCGGGAGATCCGAGACACCGCCGACGCGCTCGAGGACGCGGCGGGCTCCCTGCGGGGCGCGGGCGGGGGCGTCGAGGTCGTGCCGCTCTACTCCCGGCTCTCGGCCGCCGAGCAGCACCGCGTCTTCGCGCCGCACACCGGGCGCCGCGTGGTGCTGGCCACCAACGTCGCCGAGACGTCGCTGACGGTGCCCGGCATCCGGTACGTCGTCGACACCGGCGTCGCCCGCATCAGTCGCTACTCCCTGCGCACCAAGGTGCAGCGGCTGCCCGTCGAGGCCGTCAGCCAGGCCTCGGCCAACCAGCGCGCCGGTCGCTGCGGCCGCGTGGGGCCGGGCATCTGCATCCGGCTCTACTCCGAGGAGGACTTCCTCGGTCGACCGGAGTTCACCGACCCCGAGATCCTGCGCACCAACCTGGCCAGCGTCATCCTGCAGATGCGCGCGCTCGGCCTCGGCGACATCGCCCGGTTCCCGTTCGTCGAGCCGCCGGACCGGCGCAACGTCTCCTCCGGCCTGCAGCTGCTCGAGGAGCTCGGTGCGCTGCGCGCCGGCGGCGACGGCAAGGACTCGCTCACCGACACCGGGCGTCGCCTGGCGCGGCTGCCGATCGACCCACGCCTGGGCCGGATGATCCTCGAGGCCGACCGCCTGGGCTGCGTCCGGGAGGTGCTGGTCATCGTCGCGGCGATGTCGCTCCAGGACCCGCGCGAGCGTCCCGCCGAGCAGCGCGCCCAGGCCGACCAGCTGCACGCGCGGTTCAAGGCCGAGGGGTCGGACCTGCTGACCTGGCTCAACCTGTGGCGCTACGTCCGCGAGCAGCAGCGCGAGCTGTCCTCGAGCGCGTTCCGCCGGATGTGCAAGCGCGAGCACCTCAACTACCTGCGCATCCGCGAGTGGCAGGACTTCGAGTCCCAGCTGCGGCAGGTGTGCAAGGAGATGAAGATCGAGGTCTCGACGAGCTCGACCAGCGGTGGGGCGGCGTACGACGCCGACGGCATCCACCAGGCGCTGCTCTCGGGCCTGCTCTCCCACATCGGGGTGCTGGAGGAGAAGGAGAAGCCGGCGCCGGGCGCACGGGGCAAGGGCAAGCGGCCCGGCCCGCGCGAGTACCTCGGCGCCCGCGGCGCGCGGTTCGCGATCTTCCCGGGCTCGGGGCTGAAGGGGAGGTCGCCGGCGTTCGTCATGGCCGGTGAGCTCGTGGAGACCTCGCGCCTGTGGGCCCGCCAGGTCGCGGCGATCCAGCCCGAGTGGGCCGAGCGGCTGGCCGGCGATCTGGTGAAGCGGCAGTACTCCGAGCCGCACTGGTCGACCAAGCGCGCCGCCGTCATGGCGCGCGAGCGGGTCACGCTGTATGGCGTGCCGCTGGTCGCCGACCGGCTCGTCAACTACGGCACGGTCGACCGGGCGCTCGCCCGCGAGCTGTTCATCCGGCACGCGCTGGTGCAGGGCGAGTGGGCTGCACTGGAGTCGGGGCGCCAGAAGTTCTACGAGCACAACCGGCGCCTGCTCGAGGAGGCCGCCGAGCTCGAGCACCCCTCGCGGCGCCGCGACATCGTGGTCTCCGAGGACATCCTCTTCGACTTCTACGACGCCCGGGTCGGGCCCGAGGTCGTCTCCGGGGTGCACTTCGAGCAGTGGTGGAAGCGCGAGCGGCAGAAGCACCCGCGGCTGCTCGACTTCGACCTGTCGATGCTCACCCACGACACCGCCGAGGAGGTCACCGAGTCAGACTTCCCCCAGGCGTGGCAGGGGGAGGGGCTGACCTTCAACCTGGCCTACCACTTCGAGCCGGGTGCCGACGACGACGGCCTGACCATCGAGGTGCCGGTCGCGACCCTCAACCGGGTCGGGGCCGACGACTTCTCCTGGAACGTCCCCGGGCTGCGCGAGGAGCTGGTCACCGCGCTGATCCGCTCGCTGCCGAAGAACCTGCGCGTCTCGTTCGTCCCCGCGCCCGACAAGGCGCGGGAGTTCCTGCGGACCGTGCCGGCAGGCGAGGAGCCGCTGCTCGACGCGCTCGAGCGCTGGTGCAGGGCGACGACCGGCGTCGTGGTGCCGCGCGAGGCGTGGGACTGGTCGAAGGTGCCCGAGCACCTGCGCCCGACCTACCGCGTCGTCGACGAGCAGGGCCGCGAGCAGGCCCGCGGCAAGGACCTCGAGGCGCTCAAGCAGCCGCTGCGTGGGCAGTTCCAGCAGGCGATGGACGAGGTCGCGACCGACTCCGGGCTCGCGCGGACCGGCGAGACCACCTGGGTCTTCGGCGACCTGCCGGCCTCGATCACCCAGACCCGCGCCGGGCACGAGGTCACGGCCTACCCCGGGCTCGTGGACGAGGGGTCGAGCGTCGGTCTGGAGGTCGTCGGCTCAGCCGAGGAGCGCGACGCCCGACACCGGCTCGGCGTGCGACGCCTGGTGCTGCTCGGCCTCGACGCCGGCGGCGACCACACCGTGAAGAGGGTCCTCGACGGGCTCGACAACGCCCAGAAGCTCGGCCTGGCCGGCTCGCCCTACCCGACCGTCGCCGAGCTGCTGGAGGACTGCCGTGCGGCCGTGGTCGCCGAGGCCGTCGACGCCCGGCCCCCGGTGCGGTCGCAGGCGGCGTACGACGCTCTCCTGACGGCGGTCCGCGGGGACCTCGAGGCGCGGGTGCGGGGCGTGCTGGCCGACGTGGTGCGGGTGCTGACGACCTGGCGCGGCGTGGAGAAGGAGCTGTCGGGGCGCGCCGACATGGCGATGCTGCCGGCGCTGACCGACATGCGTGGGCAGCTGGCACGGCTCGTCGACCGCGGGTTCGTCGCGGAGGCCGGCCCCTCGCAGCTGCGCCGGTTCCCGGTCTACCTCGCCGCGCTGTCGCAGCGGCGCGAGAAGCTGCTCGAGGGCGGCGGCTCGGTCGGACGCGACCGGCAGCTGATGGACCGCATCGCCGACCTCCAGGACGCCTGGCTGCACCAGGTCGAGGCACTGCCCGAGGGCCGCCCGCTGCCCGAGCGGCTGCGCCAAGCGCGCTGGATGCTCGAGGAGTACCGCATCTCGCTGTGGGCCCAGCAGCTCGGCACCGCACACCCGGTCTCCGACCAACGGATCCGCAAGGTGCTGGGCTGAGGCCCGGGCCTGCTCGACCGCCGAGGGTCAGCCGAGGCGGCCGGCCAGCTCCAGGTGACCGGCGGCCTCGAGCTGCTCGGCGGTGGCGAGCATCCGGCTGACCTCGTCGTGGCTGGCCTCGCCGGTGGCGTGACCGGCCGCCACGACGCGCGCGAAGGCAGAGGCACGGAAGAGCAGGTCGGCGAAGTCGCCGGTCGCGATGCCCCGCAGCACCTCGTCGACCATGGCGCGCAGCTGGTCGGGGCCCGGCGGGTCGGCCACCCCGGCCACGACGCGGGCGACCTGCGCGCGGGCGCGACCCTCTTCGAAGGCCCGTGAGACGCGCACCGGGTCCGCGTGCACCCACTGGCGCAGCAGGTAGAGCCGCCACAGGCAGCCGGCCAGGGTGTCGGCCGGAGCACCCGACCAGACCTCCGCGATCGCCTCGATGCCCTCGGTGTCGGCCAGGTGGAGCAGCCGGTCGGCGACCGCGTCGTCCTCGGACTTCCGCGCCCCGCGCACCAGCAGCGCGGCGGCGCGCTCGGCGGCCTCGGTCACGATCGCCGGGTCGGTCCCGCCCTCGACGGCCTCGAAGAACGCGGCGCTCTTCTGGGTCGGGCGGTGGTGCGGTCTGCTCACCGGGACCACGGTACGCCGCGGCGTACCCCTCCTGCCCCCTCCCGCCCCGACCGTCCCTCCACGCCGAGCCTGCGCGTCCTTCCGGAAGTTCGCGTCGGTTCGGCGGAAGCATTGGGTGGGCGGAAGCATTGGGTGGGCGGGGGATGGCGTCTATGCTTCTCGGGTGCGCCGGGCCGCGGCAGCCCCGGGTCCCAACATCAGCCGCTACGAGCGGCCACGCGCCGTGAGGCGCTCCCGGTCCGGCGCACATCACTCGTCATCACGGGCTCAGCGGGTTCGGCTGGCTCCTCGGGCCGTGGGATCCCCGGGGGCGACTAGGGTCGTGGCCATGGCTGCCTCTCCCCGGGACATGCGCGCGGCGCTGCACCGCGCCCGGCTGCGGGTCACGCGCGGGCTGCGCGTCGCCTACAACCCGCGCACCGACGGCAAGCCCGACCCGGGCGAGGTCGTGTGGGCGTGGGTGCCCTACGAGGAGGACGCCAGCCAGGGCAAGGACCGCCCGGTCCTCCTCATCGGCCGTGACCGGCGCCGGCTCTACGGCCTGATGCTCACCAGCCAGGACCACGACCGCGACGCCGCCGACGAGGCCCGCCACGGCCGCTACTGGATGGACGTCGGCGCCGGCGGCTGGGACCGCGAGCGGCGACCCAGCGAGGTGCGCCTGGACCGGCTCCTGACGCTCGCGCCCGGCGACGTACGCCGGGAGGGGGCTGCGCTGGACCGCCCGACGTTCGAGCGGGTGATCGCCGCGGCCGGTCGCTTCCACAGCTTCGGCTGAGCCGGCAGGCCTGTCAGGGCCGGCGACGTGACGATCGGCACGCCGTCGCGGGCGGGTGCGGCCCCACGGTGTGAGTAGGGTGACGGCGCGGGTCGCGTGACCCGGGATCGGGAGGCGACGTGAGGTTCATCGGGCGTGCCGCTGCACGACGTACGACGGCGGCGCTGCTGTCGACCGTCGTGCTCGCGGGGCTGGCCGCGTGCTCGGACGAGCAGTCCTCGAGCCGGCCGCCGCTGGACCCCGACCCGGTCGCCACGCCCGTCCCCGAGGACCAGCTGACCTTGGCCGTGTGGGGGAGCCGCGCCGAGATCGACACCTACGAGCGGTTGATGGCGGAGTACTCCGTCATCTCCGAGACCTCCGACGTGGAGGTCGTCGCCTTCTCCGACCGCGAGGAGGCGATGGCGGCCCTGGCCGCGGGCGAGGTCGACCCCGACGTGTTCATGGCCTCCCGACGCGACCTGTCCTGGCTGCGCGACGAGGGCCGCACCAGCCCGGTCGACGAGCTGCTCGACGAGCGGTTCGTGGAGTTCGGCGACGTCTACTCCCGCGACGCGCTGCTGGCCTTCTCCGCCGACCGCCGGCTGCAGTGCATGCCGTTCGAGATCTCCCCGACGGTCGTCTTCTACAACACCGACCTCATCGACTTCGAGCGGATGGAGGCGCGCGGTCTCGAGGTGCCCTCCAGTGCCAGCCGCTGGAGCTTCGAGGAGTTCCAGGCCGCCGCCGAGTTCGCGACGCGGCCCCGCAAGGGCACCAAGGGCGTCTACGTCGACCCCTCGCTGGCCGGCCTGGCGCCGTTCATCTACTCCGGTGGCGGCAACCTCTTCGACGACGACGACGCCCCGACCTCCCTGGCCTTCTCCGACGGCTCCACCCGCGACGCCCTGGAGACGACCCTCGGACTGCTGCGCAACGGCCCGCTCACGCTGTCGAGCAAGCAGCTGACCCAGGCGACCCCTCAGCAGTGGTTCCGACGCGGCCGGCTCGGGATGATCACCGGCGACCGCTCGTGGGTGCCCCAGCTGCGCCTGACCCAGGGGCTGTCCTTCGACGTGATGCCGATCCCCACGATCGAGACCTCCGCCACCACCGGCGAGCTGACCGGCTTCTGCCTGGCCCGACGCCCGGTGTCGCTGTCCGGCGCCGCCGACCTGCTCGTGCACCTGATCAGCGACGACGTCGTGCGGCCGCTGACGCGCACCGGCTTCGTGGTCCCGGCCAACCAGCAGGTCGCCCTGTCCGAGGACTTCCTCCAGCCGGGCCGTCAGCCTGTCGAGGCGGGGGTCTTCACCGACTCCGCCGACGACATGGTGATCCCGCCGCTGCTCGACACCTGGGGCGAGCTGCAGCGCGCGGTGGACGACCAGGTGGCCCAGCTGGTCACCGCCCCGGGCGTGCTCGACCTCGAGGGCGCCAGCGCCACGATCGACTTCGCCTCCCAGCTGGTGCTGGCCCCGGAGCTGGTGCTCGACACCGGCGAGGAGGACTCCGGGGAGCCCGGCGACACGCAGTAGGCGCTCAGGCGTCGGGCTGGGGAGCCTCGGGCTCGGACTGCGGTGCCTCCGGGACCGGCTCGTCGCCGTGCAGGATCGCCGCGACGAGCAGCGGGGTCGTGAGCTCGACCTGCCACGGGCGGGCGCCGTACCCGGTCAGCTGCTCGGCCACCGCGGCGGCCAGCGCCTGCGGGTCGCGGGTGCGCGGCGGCGCCCAGAGGGTACGCCGCATGAAGTCGGGCGTCAGGAGCTGCTCGGCGGGCATCGAGTGCTCCTCGGCCAGGGCCGTCATCGCCTCGCGCGCGTGCTGGAGCCGTCGTGCGGCGACCGGGTCGCGGTCGGCCCAGGCGCGGGGCGTGGGCGGTCCGTCGGAGCGGGGCGCCCGGGTGGGCAGCTCGTCCTCGGGGAGCTCGGCGACCTCGCGCAGCGTGGCCACCCACCGGGAGGAGTAGCGCTCGGCGCCGCGGCCGTGGAAGCCCTTCAGCCCCAGCAGGGAGCCCTTGTCGGTGGGCATGTGCGTGGCGGCGACGGTGATGGCGGAGTCGGGGAGGATGCGGCCCGGGGTGACGTCGCGCTGCTCGGCGAGGGAGTCGCGCAGCTCCCACAGCGCCTTGACCGCCCCGAGGGAGCGACGCCCCCGGACCTTGTGCAGCCCGGAGGTGCGGCGCCAGGCGTCCACGCGCGGGGTCGGCTCGAAGCCGCGCAGCGCGTCGAACTCCTGGCGGGCCCACTCGGCCTTGCCGGTCTCCTCGAGCTCGGCGGCCAGCAGGTCGCGCAGCTCCACGAGGACCTCGACGTCGAGGGCGGCGTACTCCAGCCAGGGCTTCGGCAGCGGGCGCGTCGACCAGTCGACGGCCGAGTGCTCCTTCTTCATCCGGCGGCCCAGCAGGGTCTCCACCAGTGTGGCGAGCCCGACGCGGGGGTAGCCCAGCAGGCGGCCGGCGAGCTCGGTGTCGAAGAGCTCGGTGGGGGAGAGCCCCTCGTCGCGCAGGCAGGGGAGGTCCTGGGTGGCGGCGTGCAGGATCCACTCGGCGTCGCCGATGGCCTCCTGCAGCGGGGCCAGCCCGTCGAAGGCGATGGGGTCGACCAGGTGGGTGCCGGAGCCCTCGCGGCGCAGCTGGATGAGGTAGGCGCGGTTGGAGTAGCGGTAGCCCGAGGCGCGCTCGGCGTCGATCGCGACCGGGCCGGTGCCACCGGCGACGGCCTCGCAGACCGCCTCCAGGGCCTCGGGGGTCTCCACGACCGACGGCATCGGCTCGCGCAGGGCCAGCAGCGGGGCCTTCTCCGGCTCCTGCTCGGGAGGGGTCCCAGGAGCGGGGGCGTCGGTCTCGGGCTGCTCGGGCTGCTCGGGCTGCTCGGGCTGCTGGGGGTCGTGGGGGTCGTGGGGGACGGTCGGCTCGCTCATCTGATCAGCGGCTACGCTGTCCGCGCCGGCTCGGCATCACCGCGACCCCGTCGGGGACCGGCGGCAGCCCGGCGGCGGTGCACATCAGCTCGCCCCACGCCTCGACGTGCGGGGTGGTGTCGGGGGTGCGCTCGGCGCCGTCGGGGTGGACGGGGGTCCACGAGGCGCGGATCTCGATCTGGGCGGTGCCCTGCTCCTCGCTCATCCCGCCGAAGCTCTCGGTCGCCACGCGGGTGACGGTGCCCGACGCGGCGACGTGCTCGGCGCCGTGGGCGGCCAGGGCCTCGGTCAGCCAGGACCAGCCGACGGCCGACAGCATCGCGTCGGTGACCAGGTCGACCTCGATCTCGGCGCGGACGTAGGCCACGCACCGGAAGGTGCCCTCCCACGCGTCGTTGCCGCTCGGGTCGTGCAGCAGGATGATCCGCCCGGTCGCGACGTCCACGTCGTCGACGGTGACGTCGGCGGAGACGGCGGCGGCGTACGGCGCGATCCGCTGGGGCGCCGGCATCGGCTCCAGCAGCACCTCGGGGCGCAGGCGGGCCCGTCGCAGGCCGGCGGCCGCCTCGCGGAACGCGGGCGGCTCGGCGGGCGCACCCGCGGCGGGGTGCGTCTCCTGACGGACGACCATGCCCCCACAGTAGGTCGCACCCCTGCGGTCTGATGTGCGAACACGCCGGGACCCTGCCACCCTTGAGCGGTGACGAGCCCCACCCACGCCCCTGCGGCCGACCTGTCCGGCAGCGCGTTCCTCAAGGCCCTGCGCGGCGAGCCCGTGCCGTACACGCCGGTGTGGTTCATGCGCCAGGCCGGGCGCTCGCTCCCGGAGTACCTCAAGGTCCGCGAGGGCGTGGGGATGCTGGAGTCCTGCATGGACCCCGACCTCACCATCGAGATCACCATGCAGCCGGTGCGCCGCTACGGCGTCGACGCCGCGATCTTCTTCTCCGACATCGTGCTGCCGCTCAAGGCCGTCGGGGTCGACCTCGACATCAAGCCCGGCGTCGGACCGGTCGTCGCCCACCCGGTGCGCACGCTCGAGGACGTCGCCGCGATCCCCGACCTGACCCCCGAGCACGTCCCGTTCATCACCCGGGCCGTCCAGGGCCTGGTGGGCGAGCTGGGCAGCACCCCGCTGATCGGGTTCGCCGGCGCGCCGTTCACGGTGGCGTCGTACCTCGTCGAGGGCGGGCCGTCGAAGGAGCACGCCAAGACCAAGGCGATGATGTTCGGCGCCCCCGAGGTGTGGTCGGCGCTGATGGAGAAGATCGCCGGCATCGCCGCGGCCTACCTCGAGGTCCAGGTCGCCGCCGGCGCCTCGGCCGTGCAGCTCTTCGACTCCTGGGCCGGCGCGCTCACCCCGCAGGACTACGCCGCGCACGTCCAGCCCTGGTCGACCTCGGTGCTGGCCCGCGCCGGCGCACTGGGCGTCCCGCGCATCCACTTCGGGGTCGGCACGTCCAACCTGCTCGACCTGATGGGGGAGGCCGGTGCCGACGTCGTCGGTGTCGACTGGCGCACCCCGCTGGAGCGCGCGATCTGGATGGTCGGCGACCGCGGCGTCCAGGGGAACCTCGACCCCACCCTCGTCTTCGCCCCCACCGAGGTGATGACCGCCCGCGCCGCCGAGATCATCGAGGCCGGCCGCGCCGCCAAGGGCCACGTCTTCAACCTCGGCCACGGCGTCCTGCCGTCGACGGACCCCGACCAGCTGGCGCGGCTGACGGACTTCGTGCACGAGTACCCGCTCGACGCGGGATAGTCCGCACGAGTTCTCACCCCCAGCTCGAGCCGAGGGTGGGAAATCGTGCGGAGTATCCCGGCTCAGCCCTCCAGCACCGGCTCGCCGGCAGACGGCCCGGCCGGACCGGCCGGCTCCGCCGGCGCCTCGGTACGCCGACGGCGGACCGCCCTGCGGACCAGCAGCCACCCGGGGACCCCGAGCACCAGGGCGACGCCGAGGAAGGGCAGCAGGGCGCCGGCGACGGTGGCCAGCCCGACCGCGACGGTGCCCAGCGCGGCCCAGCCGGCCGAGAGCCCGGCCAGGAAGCCGTCCTCGCCGTCCTCCTCCTCGGGCTCGTCGACCGGGTGGCGCTGCAGGTGCACGGTGATGGTCGACAGCGAGGTCTGGTCGGCCAGGTAGGCCTGCTGGCGCAGCAGCGAGTTGAGCCGGGCCTCGCGGTCGGTGAGCTGGCGCTCGACGGCGACGATGTCGCGGATCGACCCGGCGCGGTCGAGGAGCTGCTCGATGCGCGCGATGCTCTGGCGCTGCACCCGGATGCGGACGTTCGTGTCGACCACCTGGGTCGTGACGTCCTCGGAGGTCGTGGAGGAGGCCTCGAGGTCCGCGACCTTCTCCAGCGCGTCCATCGTCTCGGTGAACTCCGCGGACGGCACCCGCAGCACCAGTCGCGCGGTGCGCACGGCGCCGTCGTCGTCGGTGCGGGTCTCGGAGTCGGTGACCTGGCCGCCGACCCGGTCGACCACCTTCTGCACCTCGAAGCGGGCGTCGCCCACGTCGTCGGCGCGCAGGCTCACGGTGCCGGTGGAGATGATCGAGGCCTGCCGCGCGCCCTCCTCCGCCGAGGCGGCGTCGACGGCGTCTGAGGCGGCCATGTCCCGCTCGGCCGTGTCCCCGTCGGACATGAGCGCGGAGGTGGAGTCCATCGCGCCGGCGCCGGCCTCGTCGAACACCTCGGGGGCGTCCATGTCGGCGCCCTCCATCGGCTCGGCCATCGACTCACCGCCCATCGCGTCGTCGGAGGAGCCGGCGCTGCAGCCGGCGAGGACGAGGAGCGCCAGCAGCGCGAGCACGATGCCGAGCGCGACGGCGACAGGGGTGCGGGATCGGTTCATGCCGGTGGGACGCGGCGTCGGGGGTGGTGGTTCCCCGTGGGACGCTGGGGGACGTGGGCCAGCAGGGTGAGCACCGGGAGGTCGTGGTCGTCGGCGCCGGGATCGGCGGCCTGTCGGCGGCGTACCGGCTCCAGCAGCAGGGCCGCGACGTCCTCGTCCTCGAGGGCTCCCCGCAGGTCGGCGGCGTGCTGCGCCGCCGCAGCGTCGCGGGCGTGCCCGTCGACGTCGGCGCCGAGGCGATGCTCAACCGCCGGCCCGAGGGCGTCGCGCTGGCCGCGGACCTCGGCCTCGAGGTGTGCCACCCCACCGTCGCCTCGAGCCGGATCTGGACCCGCGACGCGCTGCGCCCGCTGCCGCGCTCCCTCATGGGCGTGCCGCTGGACCTCGACGACCTCGCGGCCAGCGGCGTGCTCACCGACGCCGAGCTGGCCCGGGTCCGCGAGGAGTCCGGCCACGCCGCCACCCCCATCGGCGCCGACGTCACGGTCGGCGACCTCGTCGACGACCGCCTCGGCCCCGCGGTCACCGACCGCCTCGTCGAGCCCCTCCTCGGCGGTGTGTACGCCGGTCACGCCCGACGGATCTCGGCCCGGGCGGCCGTCCCGCAGCTGGTCGCCCTCGCCGAGCAGGGCTCGCTGCTCGACCAGGCCCCTGGCCTCACCGCCCCGGCGACCTACTCGGCCCCCGTCTTCGCCGGTCTCCCCGGCGGCATGGGTGGGCTCCCACTGGCCCTGGCCGAGCGGCTCGAGGTCCGCACCAGGGCCACGGTCCGCGGGCTGCGCCGCACCACGACCAGCGGACCGTTCGCGCTCACCGTCGGCCCCACGACCGACGAGCGCACGATCACCGCCGACGCCGTGGTGCTGGCCGTACCGGCCGCCGCCGCCTCCCGGCTGCTCGCCGACCTGGCCCCCGCCGCGAGCACCGAGCTGGCGGGCGTCGAGGCCGCGTCGGTCGCCGTGGTGACGCTCGCCCTGCGCGTCGCCGACACCGGGGCCCTGGCCGAGACAGACGCCTCGGGCTTCCTGGTGCCGCCGGTGGAGCGGCGGGCGATCAAGGCCGCCACCTTCTCCTTCTCCAAGTGGGGCTGGGTCCGCGAGGCCGGCGCCGCCGACGGGCTGATCCACCTGCGCACCTCGCTCGGCCGGCACGGCGAGGAGGCCGCGCTGCAGGCGAACGACGACGAGCTGGTCGCCGTCTCGCTGCGCGACCTGCGCGACGCCACCGGCCTCGAGGCCACCCCGGTCGACACCCACGTGCAGCGCTGGGGCGGGGGCCTCCCGCAGTACTCCCTCGGTCACCTCGACCGCGTCGCCCGCGTCCGGGCCGCCGTGGAGGCGGTCCCCGGCCTGGCCGTCTGCGGGGCGGCGTACGACGGCGTCGGTATCCCCGCCGTCATCGGCTCCGCGGAGCGCGCGGCACAATGGGTGCCATGAGCGACACCATGTCCAACGCCGCCCGCGTGCGCGAGATCAACGACTCGATCCGCTACACCATGTGGTCGGTGTTCCGGCTGCGCGACGTGCTCGGCCCCGACGCCGACCGGCCCGCCGAGGGCGCCGAGGTCGAGAAGCTCTTCGCCGAGCTCGACGAGTCCGACACGGTCGTGCGGGGCGTCTACGACGTCAGCGGCCTGCGCGCCGACGCCGACGTGATGGTGTGGACGCACGCGGCCACCAGCGAGGAGCTGCAGTCGGCGTACCACCGCTTCCGCCGCACCTCCTTCGGCGCCCGCCTCGACCCGGTGTGGTCGCAGATGGCGCTGCACCGCCCGGCGGAGTTCAACAAGTCCCACGTCCCGGCGTTCCTCGCCGACGAGGACGCCAAGAAGCACGTGTGCGTCTACCCGTTCGTCCGCTCCTACGAGTGGTACCTCCTCGAGGACGAGGAGCGCCGCGCGATGCTCGCCGAGCACGGCAAGATGGCGCGCGACTACAAGGACGTCCGCGCCAACACCGTGGCCTCCTTCGCGCTCGGCGACTACGAGTGGCTGCTGGCCTTCGAGGCCGACGAGCTCTACCGCATCGTCGACCTGATGCGGCACCTGCGCGGCTCCACCGC
>LULK01000176.1_pt1 | contig 29100 bp, 26 predicted proteins | sample 728181 | NCBI WGS metagenome assembly LULK01 (sample SAMN03860291, study PRJNA289734) | marine metagenome | biome: seawater column; feature: ocean; material: water; isolation source: Red Sea water column Station 169 - depth 10m | place: Saudi Arabia: Red Sea | collected 2011-10-15 | depth 10 m | reverse complement strand
ATCAAGAACTACATTTCTACCTTTTGGGCCTAATGTAACTTTAACAGCATTTGCCAATGTATTTACTCCATCAAGCATCTGCGATCTTGCATTATCACCAAATTTAACATCTTTAGCTGACATAATTTAACTCCCTATATATAAATTTATTTAACAACACCAAAAATATCTTTTTCGCATAGAATTAGATACTCTTCACCGTCTAACTTAATCTCATTTCCACCATATTGACCAAAAATTACAATATCTCCTACTGATACATTCATAGGAACAGTATCGCCTGAATTAGATATTTTTCCGGGTCCAACTGCAACAACTTCGCCTTGTGATGGTTTTTCTTTTGCAGAACCAGAAAGAATGATACCTCCAGATGATGTTTCTTCTTCTTCTGTTCTTTTGACAAGAACATTGTCATGTAAAGGTTTTAACTTCATTTATCTCTCCATATAAATATTTTTAATTTATCTATTGCTCTAATTATGGGCTAATAGATATAAATCAATAGATTATTTTGTTTTAAATCTATAAATTTGAAGCGCAATTGTAACCCCAATTAAGTTCGCAAGTAAGTCAAAATATTCAAAAAATCTATTTGGATGAAAAATATGTATTATTTCTATGAAAAAACCAAACATAAAAATATAAAATATCAATACAATTTTTCTAGTCTTAAAAGAACACATGAGTCCAATTAAAGCTAAATAAAGATAAATAACAAGATGAATTGCTTTATCTGTTAGAAATCCAAGTGCATTAATTCTTGGAATTTCATTTGCATTTACAATGCTAAGAATAAAAACAGCTGCAAGCGATGAGAAAAATACTAATCTAATGAAATTCATTTACCAATTTTTAGGGCTATCTTTTGATTTCCAATATTTATCATCATCGTAAGATTTTTTTTCGCCTTGAGTGGGTGATGATTTTAATGAATCAACATCTTGTTCGTCTTTGAAAAAACTTCTATTAAAGAAAATCAATGAAATTGCCGGTAAAGCGAGTGCTGAAGTAAAGATATAAAATGTCATCCATCCATATGAAAAACCAAACATTTCTTGAAAGTTTTCAACAAAAATACCTGAAAAACCGCTAAATATTTTCCCTAAAAATGCCATTAATGAAGTTAATAAAGCATACTGAAAACCTGTATATTTGATTGAAACTAAGCTGGTTAAAAATGTAATATTTACTGTTCCAACAATACCAGCAGTAATACTGTCTGATGCAACAATTAATGACAACAAAGTAAGATTTTTTTCGCTTATGGCTGCTAAAGAGAAAAATAAGTTAGTAAACATAACCAAAAAAGCACCAATCATTAAAGATCTATAAAGTCCTATTTTTTTAATGAGGAATCCCCCAATAAACACACCAATAATTGTTGCGATTAACGCAACTACTTTTACATATCCAATTTCTGATAATGTATAACCTAAATCAATATAAAAAGGGTTGGCCATTGGTCCCATCACAATATCAGTCAATCTATAAGTTGCTACGATTAGCAAAAGCATTGATGCTAATTTAATGCCAAATCTTTCAAAAAAATCCTTTAACGGCTCTACAACTGAATTTACATGGTTTAACTTAACTAAATTTTCATTCTTCTCTTCTATAGATATTGCAAATGACCAAAGAACATTCAGAGCTATTATTAGGGCCATTAATTGATATGCGATTGGCCAAGAATATGCGTCAGCAATAAGCAGGGATAAGGATGATCCCACCAAGATTGAAATTCTATAACCAAATTGATAACCAGCAGCCAAATTACCTTGATCTTCTAAGGGTGCACTTTCTATTCGATAAGCATCAATAGCTATGTCCTGTATTGAACCTGCAAAAGCTATGATTAGTGCAACGAGTGCGAATATTAATAAATTATTTGTTGGATCTATTAAAGAAATAAATATAAGTGATATCAAAATAATAATTTGCATTAACAATATCCAACTTCTTCTTGAACCTATGATGCTTAATACAGGAATAGAAAATCTGTCTACAAAAGGAGCCCATAAAAATTTTAATGAATAAGTAAGTGTTATCCATCCAAAAAATCCAATTACGCTTAAATCCAGGCCTTCGCTTCTTAGCCAAGCAGTTAAAGTAATAAAAACCAATACATAAGGAAGACCAGAAGCAAAACCAAATCCTGTAAATGACAAAATTCTTTTTAGTTCTCTTTGATTCATATTTTACTTAGATACCTAGTCCATTCAAATTTACCTCCTGGATCTGTTTTTCTACCAGGAGCTATATCCGAATGACCTTTAATTGAATTTTTTTTGATATCCGGGTATTTCTTCATCAATTGTTTAGTAACGTCAATTAAAACTTGATATTGATGATCTGTAAATTTATCACAGTCCGAACCTTCTAGCTCAATTCCAATAGAAAAATCATTGCAATCAAATTCACCATTAAAACTAGATTCGCCCGCATGCCATGCTCTTTTATTAAAAGGGACAAACTGTATTATTTCGCCATCACGTTTAATATATAAATGAGAAGATACTTTTAGATCTTTAATTTCTTTAAAATATTCATGATCTGAAATCTTAAGTTTATTTAAAAAAAATTTTTCTACATAATCTCCACCATACTCTTTTGGAGGTAGGCTTATTGCATGAATAACAAGTAACTTAATACTATAATTTTCTGATCTTTCATTAAAATTAGGTGATTTAATATATTCAATATTTTTGATGAGATGATTTTCAATCTCCATTTATCTCAATCCTGGAGGTAGTTTGAAGTATATTTAAATCATCTAAATCGATATCTGTAAATTCATCGATTAGAATTGATCTACAGCCACATTTTTCAGCTAGCTCACTAAGTCTATTTGAATTTGAGCTATTTTTTGAACCAACAACAATCATAAAATCTGATTCAAGAGCAAGCTGCTTTACAGCATCTTGTCGATTTTGTGTGGCATAACAAATATCGTCCTTCTTAGGTATATCTATATCTGGAAACCTATATTTCAAAATATCAATAATTGATTTTGTTTCATCAACGCTTAAAGTTGTTTGTGTTACTAAAGCTAATTTTGTTGGATTATTGATTTTTATATTTTTAGCATCTGACTCATTTTGAACAAGGTATATTGAACTATTATCAGAATTTATGTGCCTACCCATTGTTCCTTCAACTTCTGGATGACCTTCGTGACCAACTAGAATAATATCTTTACTAGCTTTTGCATGCTTTCTGACTTCCATATGAACTTTTGTGACAAGTGGACATGTTGCATCAAAAAAATTTAAATTTCTTGATTTTGTTTCTTCTTCTACAGCGCTTGAAACACCATGTGCACTAAAAATTACAAGTGAGTGATCTGGAATTTCATCAATTTCTTCTACAAAAATTGCACCTCTATCTCTTAAGTCTGCAACAACAACTTTATTATGAACGACCTCATGTTTTACATAAACTGGCGCTCCGTATATATCCAAAGCCTTATTTACAATATCAATTGCTCTATCAACGCCAGCACAGAAACCGCGAGGATTTGCTAATTTAATCTGTTTAGTCATTGTTTTGCCTTATAAATTAATTCAAAGTATATAATCAAAATGGCTCCAAGCGTTATAAATGCATCTGCTAGATTAAAAATAAAAAAGGAAAAGCTTCCAAACTCTAAATGAAGAAAATCAGTAACTTTCCCATCAATAAATCTATCAATAATATTTCCTAATGCACCAGCAGTGATTAATGACAATGCAAACTTAGCAATCTGAACTTTTTCTTTTACAAGCAATCTGATTAGATATATGAGAATAAAAATGGTAATTACTAATAATAGGTTTGAGGCTAAATTGCCATAACCATCAAATATACCAAAAGCAATTCCAGAATTATAAATTAGCAAAAAATCAATGAATGGTATAAAAGTTGAATATGATTGTGCAAATAAGAAATTATTAGCTGCATAATCTTTTGAAAATAAGTCTAATACTACAAGAAGAAAAATTAAGACTGGGTAACTTAATTTATACAAAACTTCTTTTTTCACCCTCACCATCTACATTTTCAATACATCTATTACATAAATCAGGATGTTTTTTAGAGGTTCCTACAGATTCGTGTCTATGCCAGCATCTTGTACATTTTTGATTACTTGATGACTTCACTGTAATTTTAAAATTATTATTTTCTATAATATTTGTTTCTGAGCATATAAATAAAAAATGGAGTTCTGCTCCAAGTTTTTCTAGGATTTTTATATCATTTTTATTGGCCTCTATATATACATTTGCATCTAGAGATCCTTTAAGTTGATTTTCGTTTCTCATCTCTTCTATAGATTGATTGACATCATTTTTAATCTCGAAAATTCTATTCCAGTCAGACTTAGTAATAATTGATTCTTTATTAATTTCTGAAAGATCATAATTGGATAGAAAAATAGACTCTTCTTGATTGTTTAATCTTTCGCTTGATTGCCAAATTTCTTCCGCAGTGTAGGAAAGAATTGGTGCGATTAGCCTTACTAAAATATTTAGTAAGTAATCTAAACTTGTTTGACAAGATCTTCTTGCAACAGAATCAGATTTACATGTATAAAGTCTGTCTTTTACAATATCAAGATAAATACCTCCCAATTCATTAACACAAAAATTATGTATTTTTTGTACTGCTTTGTGATAGGAATATGACTCATACATTTTTAATACATCATTCTGCAAGCCTTTTGCTTCATTAATAATCCATTTATCTAATTCCACTTGATTCTCAAATTTAATTTGATCTTTATCTTGATAATCATTCAAATTACCTAAAATAAAGCGAAATGTATTTCTAATACGCCTGTACTGATCTGACGTTCTCTTCAAAATTTCATCAGATGCAACCATCTCACTTCTAAAATCAGTAGATGCAACCCAAAGTCTTAAAATATCTGCTCCTAAGTTATCCCAAACTTTTTGAGGTGAAACAACATTACCAAGAGATTTTGATTGTTTTCTACCCTCCTCATCAACAACAAACCCGTGGGTTAAAACTGTTTTGTAAGGAGCATCGCCGTTCATTGCAATTCTGGTTAACAAAGATGATTGAAACCAACCCCTATGCTGATCAGAACCTTCAAGGTATAAATCAGAAACTATATTTTTGCCAAAGCTTTTTGAAGATACTGCAAAATGAGTTACTCCAGAATCAAACCATACATCTAAAGAATCAGAAGTTTTTACATAATCATCAGCATCAGAAATATAATCCTTTAATTCAAGTTTATCCCAACTTGATATGCCATTTTTTTCAATCATTACAGCAAATTTTTCAAATAATTCTGATTGGTCAGGATGAATATCTCCAGTTTCTTTATGAACAACTAAAGTTATTGGCACACCCCAATTTCTTTGTCTTGATATGCACCAATCTGGTCTTTCATCAAGCATAGACTCTATTCTTTGAAGACCCCAAGAGGGCTCCCAATTAACATCCTTTACAGCACCTAAAGCATCTTTGATTAAATTATTCTTATTCATAGAAATAAACCATTGAGGGGTTGATGTAAAAATTAAAGGAGTCTTGTGCCTCCAGCAGTGTGGATATGAATGATGGTAATCTTCATCATTTATGAGTGCATTGCATTCTTTTAATTTTTCAATTATCAATGGATCAGCCTTAATGGCTGGAAGGCCTTTGATAAAATCTAACTCATCTTTAAAAAAAGCTTTATTATTAAGTGCGTTAATAGTGCTTAAATTATTTTTTTTACAGATTATGTGATCATCCATACCATGTGCAGGAGCTGTATGAACACAACCAGTTCCTGTCTCAGTTGTAACATGGTTACCATGAAGAAGAATTGACTTTCTATTAATGAAAGGGTGTAAAAGCTCTACTTCCTTTAGCTTGTTACCAATGACGTTAGATATTTTCTTACATTTAGTGCCCCATCTTTCCATACATTGATCTACCATTTCACTAGCAATAACATAATATTTTTCATTCATTGATATTAATGAATACTGAATATCAGGATTTATACAAACAGCAACATTTGATGGTAATGTCCATGGAGTTGTAGTCCATATTACAAAAGATATATCAACAATATTTTCATCATCAAAAGTATCTTGAAGATTTTTTAAAGACTTATGATCAACCTTAAAAGCGACGTCAACCGACCTTGAAATCTTATCAATATATTCAACCTCTGCCTCAGCTAATGACGATCCGCAATCCTGACACCAGTGAACTGGCTTTTCTCCTTTCTCGAGGTGACCTTCTTTATATATAATGGCCAATGACCTTACGATGTCGGCTTCAAATTTTGAGTCTAGGGATTTATAAGAATTTTTCCAATCTCCAAAAACACCAAGTCTTTTGAAATCTTCTAGCTGATTATCTATTTGAATTTCAGCATATTCCTTACATGCATTTTGAAAACTTTCCTTGTTTTTAACGAGTTCGCTATTTTTGCCATGTTTTTTTTCAACATTTAGTTCTATAGGAAGTCCATGGCAATCCCAGCCTGGTACAAATGGTGCGTTATAGCCCTGCATTGTTTTATGCTTAATAGTGATATCTTTTAAGATTTTATTAACTGAGTGTCCGAGATGTATATCCCCATTAGCATAAGGAGGACCATCATGAAGAAGAAATAAATCTTTATCCTCATATTTTTTTCTAATCTTGTTGTAGATATTTTTATCTGACCACATATTAAGAATCTCAGGTTCTTTTTTAGGCAGACCAGCCTTCATTGAAAAATCAGTAACTGGCAGATTTAAAGTATCTCTATAATTAATTGTCATTTGGAGTATTTAAAATATTTTTTGCTAAAGATATATCCTCTTGAATTTGCAATTTTAACATGTCTAAATTATCAAATTTCTTTTCATCTCGTATTTTTTTTATAAATCTAACTTGTAATCTTTGAGAGTAAATATTTTTATTAAAATTGAATAGATGTACTTCCAAAACTGGTTTATTTCCTCCAACTGTAGGTCTTGTTCCCATATTTGCAATTCCATTAAGTTGTTCGTTGTTTAATTTACATTTAACAGCATAAACTCCTTTAATCGGTAATCTTTGATCTGGAAGCCAAATATTTGCAGTTGGAATATCAATAGTTCTGCCAAGGTGTTGACCATGAACCACTTTACCTGAAAAAGTATATGGCCTTCCCAACAATTCTTCAGCTAAATCAAAATTATTATTCATTAATTCGTTTCTTATTCTTGTGCTGCTAACTCTTTCACCTTTGTGAAGAATAGTTTCAGTATTTTCTACAACTACATTATTTTTATATCCCCAGCTTTTTAATAGATTAGAGTCGCCTTTTCTATTCTCGCCAAAGCGAAAATCATCCCCAACAGTAAAACTTACTAAATTAATTGATTCTAAAATTTCTGAAATAAAATCCTCAGGCGGCATAGTTCTAAGAGAATCATTAAATTTTAAGAAAAATGCGAAATCTATTTTATTCTGTCTCAGCAATTTTAGTTTCTCACGCCAAGGACATATCCTTGGTGGAGGCATAATATTTTGTTCTCTTACCTTCGCAAAATATTCTGAGGCATGTGGCTCGGTAAAAAAAACTATTGTTTTGGCATCATTTTGTTGAGCATTTTTTTTTACTTTATTTAATATTGCTTGATGTCCTAGATGCAAGCCATCAAAATTACCAATTGTTCCACAAAGTCTTACTCTAGGAAATCTTGAATTAAATAAATCTAAATTATGCTGTCCTCTAATCAAATACATCTTATTCAAAAATTTTTCTTAATGATTTTCCATAGATAACTCTGGAAATTGTAAAATAAATTAACGTAGCTATTGTCACTTCTATAAATAAGAAAAGAATTCTATCAAGATGATTTAATTCTATAAAATCAATTTTTTGAGTATAAAAGTGTAAAAACAATGCCAATGAGCAGCTTGCTAATAAAATCATTAAACTAAATCTGCTTACAAAAGAATATGATTTAATAAACCCACTTCTATATAAAATTAATTCTAAAATGCAAACACTAACTAAGGCTGCTAATGAGCTGCCTATCGCAATACCTACATGACCAAGATCTAGAACAAAAGCCAAATAATAGTTTAGAGCTGCATTTAAAAAAAGTGATATTAAAGCTACTCTCATTGGAGTAGTAGTATCTTTTCTTGAAAAAAAAGCTGGCGTTAACACCTTCATCAACATAAAAAAAGGTAATCCAAAAGAAAAAGCCATCAAACTATATGATGAATTAATTACATCTACTTCTGTAAAAGCGCCTCTGTAAAAAATAGTACTTATTAGGTCTTCTGCACAATAAAATAATCCAATTAATGAGGGAATTCCAATAAATAAAACAAATTTTTGTCCTTTTTTAATAGTGCTAATAAAGTTATTTTTCTCAGTGCTTAAATCATATTTTGATAATGTTGGCAATAAAACTGTTCCTATTGCAATTGCAAATATTCCCATTGGGAATTGTATTAACCTGTCTGATATNNGTATTAACCTGTCTGATATATATAGCCAGGTTGGGCTTCCTGTTTCAAGCAGCGAGGCAAAGATAGTATCAATCAATAGATTAATTTGAAGAATGCCTCCAGCAATGATTGCAGGAAATATTATGGACATAAACTTCTTTACACCTTCGTTGTTAAAATCTAATTTAGGTACTGGAAGTTTATCTATATTGATAAGAGGCGAGACTTGAATTATCACCTGCACAAATCCTGCCAATAAAACACCCCAGGCAAGAACCAGGATAGGCATATCGTAATTGGGTGCTATAAAAGAAGCTGCGATTATAAGAATCACATTAAATAATACCGGAGTGAATGCTGGTATTGAAAATTTCTGATGAGTATTTTGAATACCACTTGCAAATGCTACTAAGGATATTAAAGCTAGATAAGGAAACATAATTCTGAGAACTTGAATAGAAAGATCTTTTTTTTCAGGGTCAATATAAAAACCAGGAGCAAATATCAATATAAAAACAGGAGTAAATAGTAAAACAACAATAGTAAAAATAAATAAAACAGCTAATAAAGCTCCAGCAATTGCATTTAAAAATTCTTTCGTTTCATTATTATTTTCATTTTTGTAATAATCGCTATAGACGGGAATAAATGCTTGATTAAATGCGCCTTCTGCAAAGAATCTTCTAAAGAGATTGGGAATTTTTAAACATACAATGTATATGTCATGAAATACTGATGCGCCCATTAGGTTAGTTGTTGCTATGTCTCTTATTAAGCCAAAAAACCTAGATAAACTTGTACCAGAAACAACTTTTTTAAGGTTGCTTAAAATATCATTTGAATCTCTTTTTTTAAGTTCAGTTGTTTTTTTCAAAATCTAATGCAGCTGAATTTATACAATACCTTAAACCAGTAGGCTGAGGTCCATCATCAAAAACATGTCCAAGATGAGCATCGCAATTAGAACATTTAACTTCTGTTCTTGTCATTCCCAATGAATTATCTTCGAATTCATTAATAATATTATTATTGGCAGGAACAAAGAAGCTTGGCCAGCCACAACCTGAATCATACTTAGAAAATGAATCAAATAAACTCTCACCACAACAGATGCATTTATATACTCCATCTTCATGAAAGTTCCAATATTTGCCTGTGAATGCTCTTTCTGTTCCAGATTCTCTTGTTACTCTATAACTCTCATCAGTTAGTAGCTGTTTCCATTCCTCTTTATTTCTGTTCAACTTCGACATCACTACATTGTAATTAAAAAGAAGTTATATAGGTAGATTTAGAAAATATTATGCAGTTTTAGAATTAATTGCATCTACATAACTTAGAAAGTCACTCATAAGTGCTGGAGTAGGCTCATACAGTCTTCTTCTTTTATCTGTACTGGATGATGTTTCACTAATATAACCCAATTTTACTGCTTGTTTTAGAACTTGAAGACGTTTAATTCTAGATGCAAATTTCTTTGGTACCAATGAGATCGCATATTCTTGAGAAATTTCAGAGCCCTCTAAATATTCCCACATAAAACTCATTAAGAAAATAAATTTGTAAGTATCAGATTGAAAAAAATTAAGAGACGCGGGATTTTTTGAGTTATCAAGTGTCTTATCTAAAACTGTCCTGATCAACCTTTTGGCATTTTTAATTGAATCTGGATTTTTAGAATCAAACATAAAACTCCTGTTGTATATAATTTAAATATATAGTTTATATAAGTTTCAATGCAATTTATGTGCCAATTATGAATCGATTATGTGCCAATTATGAATCGAACTATAAGTTTTAGCTTGTTAATGAGTATTGTCAGGCTTAACAATACTTTTAACCCAATTAAATATTGAGTTATTTTTTAAATTAAATCTATCAAGCGCATCAAAGTCTTTTGCAAGTTTAATTGGATCACTAAAAAAATCTTTTCGAGATATGAACAAATCTTGATCAAGTTTTTTTACTAATTTTGCAGGATTGCCTGCATATATTGAATTTTCTGGAACATCTTTAGTTACTACTGCTCCAGCACCAATAATACTGTTCTTGCCAATAGTTACACCTTTACAAATAATTGCACTATCACCTATCCAGACATTATCTTCTAATATAACTGGTTTAGTTTTACCAACAGGCTGTGCTCTGTCATAAATTCCATGCCAATCAGCATCTGATATGTAAGCTCCATGAGCGATCATGCATGCATCGCCAATTTGTATTTTCTCTGCAGCCATAATTCTAACGCCAGGAGTAATAAGAGAATATTTTCCAATTGAAATTTCGCCTATATTTTCTCCAATATTCCATGATGTAAACTGAAGAATCGCATCAGGCGCTCCTATAAGGGTTGGATAATCGTCAATGCTAACGCAGTTGCCAAATACTTTTATATATCTTGGCTTAAAATATGCGCCACCCTTTCCTAAATACTTAAATTGTGGTTTTAAAAAATGTCGAACGTATAAATTATTTAATTTTGTAGCATATTTTTTTAACCAATATGGCCTATTATCTTTTCTAATAATATTCTCCTAAATATATTATTTTAATATGATAAAGTACCCCAAAAAAAAATAACAAATTTATTTTTAATATGAAAAAATATTTTTTTGAGTTCAAAAAGCTTATAAAAATTGGGATTCCGATTTTTGGTTCTCAACTATCCTATGCACTTATGGGAACTACTGATACGATTATTGCTGGAAGAGCAAGTGCAAATGATCTTGCCGGACTTGCAGTTGGAACTGCTTTTTCCAATACAATTTGGTTCTTTTTTACAGGAATTATTTTTGCAGTAACTCCAATTGTTGCTCAATTATATGGAGCTAGAAGGTTTATTGAAATTGGACAGAAATTAAGAGAAATTCTTTGGGTCGCTGCTGGTCTTGGTTTATTAATGGCATTTATATTTTTCAATATGGATTTAATAATAAGCCTACTTCCCATAAAAAGTTCAATTACTTCGATTACCATTGACTATCTCAAAGCAGTATCAATTGGATGGTTTTTTGTAACAATCTTTACATGTTTGAGATGTTATAGCGAAGGTATGACTTATACAAAACCAGTTTTTTACATAGCTTTTGCCGGTATGCTCTTAAATATCCCTCTTGATCTAATATTTGTTTATGGTTGGTTAGGTGCTCCAAAACTTGGTGGTGTAGGTTGTGGAATTGCGACATCAATTGTTTCATTTATTATGATGATATCGATAATCATATACATAAACTTTTCAAAGAAGTATAAGAAAACAGAGCCATTTTCAAAATTTTCTTTACCATCTGTAGATACATCAAAAGAAGTGTTTAAGCTTGGTTTGCCTATAGGTCTTGGGATTTTTATTGAGTTAAGTATGTTTTCGGGAGCAGCAATAATTTTAAGTGTTCTTGGAGAAGTGGTTGTCGCTAGTCATTCTGTAGCAATCAATATAGCTAGTCTGTTTTTTATGGTCCCACTGGCCATTGGTTTGGCCTCATCAACAAGAGTTGGTAATTTAATTGGAGAAAATAATCCAATACAAGCAAAGATTGCTGCAACCTCTACAATAATTCTGTGTATGGTGGGTGCTTTTATTAACAGTATTATAATTATTAGCTTTGGAAGTTTAATAGAAAGCCTATATACAACAGAATTACCAGTATTAGAATTAGCAGCAAGTTTAATTTTATTTGCAGCTATTTTTCAACTTCCAGATGGAATTCAAATGGGTGCTTTGGGAAGTCTACGGGGTTATAAAGATACATTCATACCGATGATCCTTCTACTAATATCATATTGGATTTTTGCAATGCCAATAGGCTACTACTTAACAAATGTAGGTTTAAGTTCTCCAATGGGTGCAAAAGGAATGTGGTATGGCATGATTATAGGTTTAACAATTTTTTCATTTTTATCAATCATGAGATTAAGGTGGATAATGAAATCAAAAATAAAAAGATATTTTAACCAAGCACCTCAGAAACTTTAGTACCAATAGATACTAAATTATCTGCTACATATACTCCACATTCTTGAAGTTTCTCAATTTTGTTATCAGCTGTCCCTTTTCCGCCAGCAATAATTGCACCTGCATGACCCATTCTCTTACCAGCAGGCGCTGTTTTACCAGCAATATATGAGATTACAGGTTTTGTAACATTATTTTTTATATACTCTGCAGCTGCTTCCTCTGCTGTGCCGCCAATCTCTCCTACCATCACAATAGCTTCCGTTTGTTTATCATCTTGAAATAATTTAAGCATATCAATAAATGAAGATCCTGGTATTGGATCTCCTCCAATCCCAACACAGCTACTTTGTCCAAAGCCTAAATCGGTAGTCTGTTTAACTGCTTCATAAGTTAGAGTACCAGATCTTGAAATTATGCCAATTGAGCCTGGCGTATGAATATCTCCAGGCATTATTCCTAGCTTAGCTTCACCCGGTGTTATAATTCCAGGACAATTAGGTCCAATCAATCTAACTCCAAGCTCATCAACTCGTTTTTTTACTTCAAGCATATCTAATGTTGGAATTCCTTCGGTTATACAAATAATCAATTTGATGCCTGCTTCAGCTGATTCCAAAATTGAGTCTTTACAGAATCTTGCTGGCACAAAAATTATAGAAGCATTTGGATCTAGAGAACTCTTAGCATCTTCAACAGAATTAAAAACTGGCTTGCCAAGATGCTCTATTCCTCCTTTGCCAGGAGTAACACCTCCAACTATATTTGTACCATACTCTATAGACTGCTCAGAATGTAATGTTCCTTGAGAGCCAGTAAAGCCTTGAACAATTACTCTGGTGTCTTTATTAACTAAAATACTCATTTTGCAAGTAAAACTGCTTTTTTAGCAGCCTCAGCTAAATCGTTAATACTTTCAATCTTGATTTTTGCTTTAGATAAAATTTTTGAACCAATGTCAGCATTATTGCCTTCCAAGCGGACAACAACTGGAATTTTTACTTCAACTTCTTTAATTGCGGCAATAATACCTTCTGCAATTAAATCACATCTCACAATGCCACCAAAAATATTTACCAGAACTACTTTTACTTCTGGGTCATCAAGAATTATCTTAAAAGCTTTAGCAACTCTTTCTTGGGTTGCAGTACCACCAACATCCAAGAAATTTGCAGGATTTCCGCCAAAAAATTTTATAGTATCCATAGTCCCCATTGCTAGGCCTGCTCCATTAACCATACATCCAATATTTCCATCCAAAGAAACATAACTTAAATCATTTTTAGCAGCTTCTGATTCTTTAGGATCTTCTTGTGTCTCATCACGCATATCTAATAATTCTGGTTGTCTGTAAAGTGCATTTGAATCAATATTTATCTTTGCATCCAAACAATGCAAATCTCCATTTCCTGTAATCACAAGCGGATTAATCTCAAGTAAGCTCAAGTCCTTTTCAACAAATAATCTTAATAGGTTATCTATAATTGGTATAAATTGTAATGTTTGTTGATCATTCAATTTAAGAACTTTTGCGATATTTTCAGCATTTTCATTCAGTGAATCATCTTTATAAACGAAACCTTGATAGATAATTTTTTCAGGCATATTTTTAGCAACATCTTCAATATTTACTCCGCCTTCGCTAGATCCAATGAAAACAATTTGTTGTGATTCTCTATCAATAATGGCACTAAGGTATAGTTCTTTTGCTATATTGGTACATTCCTCTACTAAAATGCAATTAACAGGTTGGCCTTTTTTATCGGTTTGGTAAGTTACTAAATTTTTTCCAAGCCATTTTTGAGCAAATTTAACACCGTCCTCAGGATTACTAATTAACTCAACACCACCAGATTTACCTCGACCTCCAGCATGGACTTGAGCTTTTACAACCCACTTTGAACCGCCAATTTCATTACATGCATCAATTATATCCTCAGCTTTAAATACCACTTTTCCTTTTGATACAGGTAAGTTGTATTCTGCAAATAATGCTTTGCCTTGATACTCATGTAAGTTCATTTCTTTTTATTTCCTATATGGATTGCTAGATTATTAGCAGATAAAGCTGCTTCATGAAATGCCTCTGATACAGTCGGATGACTGAACATAGTTAGTGCAATATCTTCAGAACTGGAACCAAATTCCATTGAAATAAGGGCCTGTTGAACTATTTCAGCAGCTGCAGGACCAAAAACATGAACTCCCAGAATAGTGTCAGTTTTTGCATGAGACAAGACTTTTACAAAACCAACTGATTGATCAACTGCTAGAGCCCTTCCGCTCGCTGCAAAAGGAAACTTACCTACTTTATAATCAATATTATTATCTTTTAATTCTTTTTCATTTTGACCCACCCATGCTATCTCAGGATGGGTATATATTACTGAAGGAACCAAATCATAATTTACTTCAGTATGTTTTTCTGCAATTCTTTCTGCAACCATAATTCCCTCTTCACTACCCTTATGAGCAAGCATGGGACCTCTAACAACATCACCAATTGCCCATATGTTATTTACGCTGGTTTGGCAAAAATCATTAACTTTGATAAAACCATCTTCTATCTCAATATTTAATTCATCGCTAATTACGTTTGAGGAATTTGGTGCCCTGCCAACAGCCACAATTAATTTATCAAATTCCATCTCATTTTCTTGATCATTACTTTCAAATTTGACCTTAACTGAATTTTTTAATTCTTTTGTACTGGTAACCTTAGAACCTAATTTTATATCCAAGCCCTGTTTTTTGAATTCTTTTAAGGTTTCTTTAGAAATATCATGATCTGTCATTGGAAGAAATTCATCAAGAGCTTCTATTACAGTCACCTCAGAACCAAGCCTAGACCATACACTTCCTAGTTCTAGTCCAATAATACCAGCGCCAACTACGCCTAGCTTTTTGGGGACTGAGTTCAAGCAAAGCGCACCGGTGCTATCTACAATATGTTTACTATATTTAGCCGACGGTATCTCTATTGGCTTAGACCCTGTAGCTACAATAATATTTTTAGCATCTACAGTTTCTGTGCTGCCATCTGGTTTTGTAACTTCTACAGTATTGATATCTGTAACCTTACCTCTACCTATCATAGATTCAACTTTATTTGCAGAAAAAAGACCACTTATGCCTCCAGTAAGTTTGTCTACAATATCGTCTTTTCTTTTCATCATAGATTTTAAGTCTAACTTTAAACTTTCTATCTGTATTCCATGTTCAGATAGCTTCTTATTTGCTTCATAATATCTGTGTGAAGAATCCAAAAGAGCCTTTGAAGGTATACAACCAACATTAAGACATGTACCACCAAAATTAGGTTTGCCATTGTCACTATGCGATTCCTCTATGCATAACGTTTTAAGACCTAACTGAGAGCATCTAATAGCAGATACATAACCAGCAGGTCCACTTCCTACAACTACTACATCAAACATTTTTTTCCATTTAATAATTTATAAGTTAAGTAATAATCTCTCAGGCGATTCAAGTTGTTCTTTAATAGACACTAAGAAAGTTACGGCTTCTTTGCCATCTAAAAGTCTATGATCATAACTCATTGCTAAATACATCATGGGTCTTATAACAACTTCTCCATTAATTGCAACTGGTCTATCTTGAATCGCATGCATTCCTAATATCGCTGTTTGCGGAGCATTAAGAATTGGCGTTGAGAGCAAAGAGCCAAAAATTCCACCATTTGAAATAGTAAATGTGCCTCCCTGCATTTCATCAATAGACAACTTTCCATTTCTTGCTTTATCAGAGTAACTTAATATTGCTTTTTCAATTTCAGGCAAAGATTTAGTATCTGCATCTTTTATCACTGGAACTACTAAGCCTCTTTCTGTAGATACAGCTACTCCTATGTCTTGAAAACCATGATATACAACATCATTTCCATCAATAGATGCGTTGACTACTGGGAATTTTTTTAGAGCTTGTACTGCTGCAATTACAAAGAATCCCATAAAACCAAGCTTAACATCATGCTCCTCCTGAAATTCAGCACCATATTTTGCTCTAAGTTCTTTAATAGGTAGCATATCAACTTCATTAAATGTTGTTAACATCGCAGTTTCTTGTTTAACTGATACTAACCTTTTGGCAATAGTAGATCTGAGTCTGGACATTGGAACTCTTTTTTCAGGCCTATCCTCACCTGAAGTTATACTTTCAGAAAAAATATTATGATTTTCCTTATCAATGCCTTTAGTTTCTAAATGATTAATTACATCTGCCTTCGTAATAGTATTATTTTTACCAGATGCGTTTATATTTTCTGGATCAATATTTTTTTCAGATATAATTTTTTTTGCAGCAGGACCCATTTTTTTTGAGTTATCTAAATCATCACTTTTATCGAGTTTAGTTTCTTCATTAGGTTTACTTTTTTCTTCTTGTTGAACTTTTTGTGTTATTGAACTTCCATCTGATTCCTCAAATTCACCTATTAATTCAGAACTAGCAACAATCTCGCCTTCAGGTTTAATAATTTTTGAGACTACCCCGTCTGATTGTGCAAGAACCTCAAGAACAACTTTATCAGTTTCTATCTCAACAATTACCTCATCTTGATTAACAAGATCTCCCTCTTTTTTAAGCCATTTAGCAATTGTTCCATCTGCAACAGATTCAGGGAATGTCGGTGATTTAATTTCTATACTCATTAAACGATTGCCTCATTAATTAATGTCTCTTGTTGCTTTAAATGAAGTTTCATCAAACCAACTGCAGGTGCTGCGGCTGGTGGTCTGCTTACGAGCTTAACTTCATTATTATTACCAAGCCTATCTAAAACCCTTTGTATTCTGTGTCTATGGCTAAACCATGCTCCTTGATTTAAAGGCTCTTCTTGACACCAGATATATTCATGTACATTTTGATACCTTAAAAGAATTTCTTCAAGGTCGTCGTAAGGAAAAGGGTACAATTGTTCTATTCTAATAACTGCTATGTCATGACGTTTTTCTTTGTTTCTTTTCTCAATCAATTCATAAAAAACTTTTCCAGAGCACATAATTATCTTTTTTACATCATTTTTATTATCTAATTCATCATCGATTACACACTCAAAACTTCCATCACTTAAATCATCAAGCGTAGAAACTGCGTTAGGATTTCTTAAAAGACTTTTAGGTGAAATAACAATTAAAGGTGTGCGCATTTTTCTTATAGCTTGCCTTCTGAGAAGATGAAAAATTTGTTTAGGTGAGCTTGGTACACATACTTGAATATTTTCTGAAGCACATAATTGAAGAAACCTTTCTATTCTCGCGCTACTGTGCTCAGGCCCTTGCCCCTCATAACCATGAGGTAAAAGCATAATTAGTCCTGACAATCTCTCCCATTTATGTTGTGCTGATACGATAAATTGATCAATGACTACTTGAGCACCATTAGCAAAATCACCAAACTGCGCTTCCCAAATTGTTAATCCTGATGGCCATGTAGCAGAGTATCCATATTCAAACCCTAAAACCGCTTCCTCTGAAAGCAAAGAATCATATATATCAAAGCTTGTCTTGTTTTTTTCTGCAAGTTCAGAAAGCGATATATGCCCCATTCCAGTTTGAGAATCAAATATACAAGCATGCCTATGTGAAAATGTCCCCCTTCTGACATCTTGACCTGTAAGTCTAATTGGATAGCCATCTTTTAGTAATGTTGCATAGGCCATGACCTCTGCATACCCCCAATTTATTGGAATATTTCCTTGATTCATTTCATGTCGATCTGCAAATATTTTTGATGCTTGAGAACCCATATTAAATTCTTTAGGCACTGAAATAATTTCTTTACCTAATTTTTTTAATTCTTTTTTACTATATTTTGTATCGACCTTTGGCCACCATTTGACATCTAAATAGGGTTCCCAATCAAACCATAGAGAATCATTTGGTTTTTTTGCTAAATTTTTAGCGACACTCTCACCACCCTCTAATGATTTTCTATAATTTGATTTTATTTTCTTTGATTGTTCAGCATCCAATATCCCCTCTTTCATTAAATTATTTTCATATTGATTTAAAACCGAGGGATGGTTAGAAATTTTTTCATACATTAATGGCTGAGTGGCAGACGGATCATCAGCCTCATTGTGGCCTCTTCTTCTGTAACAGAATAAATCTATCACTATATCCTTCTTAAATTTATTTCTATATTTACATGCAATTTTTGCAGCATTAACTACCATCTCTGGATCATCGCCATTCACATGAATGACAGGAGCTTGAATTATTTTTGCAACATCAGAAGAATAGTCTGTAGATCTTGAATCATTTACATTGCTTGTTGTAAATCCTATTTGGTTGTTGACTATAATATGAATTGTTCCTCCAACATTAAAACCTCTAGTTTGAGACATCTGAAGTGACTCCATTACTACACCTTGGCCAGAGAATGCTGCATCACCATGAAGTAATACTGGTATTACCTTTGATCGATCTTTATCATTTATTCTATCTTGTCTAGCTCTGACAGATCCTATTACAACTGGGTCAACTATCTCGAGATGAGAGGGGTTGTTAAATAATGAGACATGGACCTCGCCCCCTGGAGTGTCAAAGTTAGAAGAAAATCCTAAGTGATATTTAACATCTCCGGTGCTTGCTCCCTCTAATTCAAAATCTTCACTAAAAGCTGAAAATAAATCGGATGGTAGCTTACCTAAAACGTTTACTAATAAATTTAGCCTGCCCCTGTGAGCCATGCCAAAACATATTTGAGATGCTCCTAATGATCCACAATCTTGTATTACAGTTTCAACTAATGGAACTAAGGACTCAGCACCGTCAATTCCAAAACGCTTCATTCCAGGGTATTTTGCTGAAAGATACTTAGCTAAACCTTCAGCAGAATTTAATCTTTCATATATATTTAATTTCTCCTTTTCATTGAAACTATATCCCTTTAATTTTGATTCAAATTTATTTTGAAACCAGCGTCTTTCTGTAGAATCCATGATGTGATTGCATTCAATACCAATTACGCCGCAATAAATATCCTCCAACTTTTGAATAATATCTCTTAGAGGAAGTTTTTCTGCTTCGGTATTAAAGGTATCTGTATAAAACTCTTCATTAAGATCCTCATGAGATAAGCCATGAAATTCTATATTTAAATCTTCTACTAGCCTTCTCTCCATCATACCTAAAGGATCTAACTTTGCTTTAAGGTGACCTCTATTTCGATATGATTGTATTAGTCTTATTACCTTGCCCTGTCTTTCATCTACGGATTTCTTTAATACATCACTATTTCTTGAAAAGTTCCTAAATTTATTAATAATCTTTTGGTGAGAAATCTCTCCGTTTGAATTTGGCAGCTTTGGAAGATTGGTAAAAAAATCAAACCATTCCTTTGAGAGTTCTTCAGGATTATTGAGGAAGGTTTCATAAAGGCCTTCGAGATAGGCGGCATGTCCTGCTGAAATATGCGAGCTCCCCCAAAGCTCTTTCATAGATAGACTCATTTTATTTGTTTTTTTTATAATTTATCAGAGACAATTATATCCTTTTTATTTTTTTGTAACATGGATTTTATTTCGCCAATAGCCTTATTTGGATTAAGTCCTTTAGGACAAACATTTACACAATTCATAATTCCGTGACATCTGTAAACACTAAAAGGATCAGATAAAGCCTCTAACCTTTCATAAGTTTTAAGATCACGGGAATCAGCAAGAAATCTATATGCTTGTAACAGTGCTGCAGGCCCAACAAATTTATCAGGATTCCACCAAAATGAGGGACAGCTAGTAGAACAGCATGCGCATAGAATGCATTCGTAAAGTCCATCAAGCTTATCTCTATCTTCGGGCGACTGAAGCCGCTCCTGTTCAGGGGCAGTAGTTTCATTTTGTAAAAAAGGTTTAATTTTTTCATATTGAGCATAAAACTCACTCATGTCTACAACTAAGTCTCTTATGACTGGTAATCCTGGAAGTGGTCTTAGTTCAATTTTATTTTTCTTAATAACAGATGAGATAGGAGTTATGCATGCTAATCCGTTTTTACCATTAATGTTCATTCCATCTGAACCACAAACGCCCTCTCTACACGATCTTCGATACGAAATGGATTGATCTTCTTCTTTTAGTAAATTTAATAAATCTAAAACCATAATATCTTTGGATGGCTTGCTAATTGAGTATGTCTTCATGTAAGGAAATTTATCCACCTCTGGGTTATATCTGTACATACTTACTTCTAATTTATTATTAAGCATTTAGTATGTCCTTACCTTTGGTGGAAATGCATTTACTTTTGTAGGTTCAAAATTTACTTTTCTTTTTGAAACAGACTTGTTAAGAGGATCAAAAATTGTATGGCATAACCAATTCTCATCATCTCTTTCAGGATAATCATCTCTTGCGTGAGCTCCTCGGCTTTCTATTCTTTCATAAGCAGAAACAGCAGTTGCAACTGCAACCTCATATAGATTTTGTAGTTCTATAGCCTCAACACGGCTTGTATTAAATGCATCACTCTTATCTTTTAGGTGAAGATTATCTACTTTATTTTTTAGCTCATCTAGTTGGTCGAGACCCTTTTTCATAAACTCACCCCTTCTAAAAACTCCAAAATAATTTTGCATACATTCTTGCAGTTCTCTTTTTACTTCAGCTGTGTCAAATCCATCAGATGACTCATTAAGTTTTTGCAACCTTTCAAGGGAAAAATCAATATCGCTTTTGGTAGCAGGATCAACTCCACCTCCAGATTTAAGCTCATTCTGAATATGCATACCTGTTGCTCTTCCAAAAACCACTAAGTCAAGCAATGAGTTTCCTCCTAACCTATTGGCACCATGAACTGATACACAAGCAGCTTCACCAGCTGAAAATAATCCAGGTATTAAATAATCTTCTCCATTTTTTCTTGTGAATGCCTGACCAGAAACATTCGTAGGCGTTCCTCCCATCATGTAGTGGCAAGTTGGTACTACCGGTATAGGTTCGTATATTGGATCTACATGAGCAAAAGTTCTTGATAGCTCACAAATACCTGGCAATTTTGAATTTAAAACTTCTTCTCCTAAATGATCTAATTTTAAAAAGATATGATCATTTTTTTCTCCACATCCTCTTCCTTCTAAGATCTCAAGAACCATAGATCTTGCTACAACATCTCTTCCAGCCAAATCTTTAACATTAGGAGCATATCTTTCCATAAATCTCTCACCATCTTTATTGATAAGATATCCACCCTCTCCTCTACAGCCTTCTGTAACAAGAGATCCAGCTCCATAAATTCCAGTAGGATGAAATTGCCACATTTCCATATCTTGAGCTGGGTAGCCTGCTCTTAGAGCCATTGCCAAACCATCGCCTGTATTGATCAGAGCATTTGTAGTTGATGCATAAATCCTTCCTGCCCCACCTGTAGCTAAAACAGTTGCTTGTGCCTTAAGATATGCTACTTCTCCATTTTCGATTGAGAATGCAATTACTCCAGTAACTTCATCTTTTGAATTTTTAACTAAATCAACAGCAAACCACTCATTGAGAAAGTTTGAGCCTTCTTTTACATTGTTTTGATACAAAGTATGCAATAAAGCATGTCCTGTTCTATCAGCAGCCGCACACGTTCTAGCTGCTTGTCCTCCCTTGCCAAAGTCTTTAGATTGACCACCAAACGGTCTTTGATATATACGACCATTATCAAATCTAGAGAATGGTAGCCCCATATGCTCTAGTTCAAAGACAGCTTTTGGTCCCTCAGAACACAAATATTCTATTGCATCTTGATCTCCAATAAAATCTGCACCTTTAACTGTGTCATACATATGCCATCTCCAATCATCATTTGGGTCAGCACTTGCAATAGCACATGTAATACCGCCTTGAGCAGAAACTGTATGAGACCTTGTCGGAAAAACTTTTGAGACAACAGCAGTGTTTAAGCCTGATTTAGCTAGCTCTAAAGAAGCACGCATTCCAGAGCCACCGCCTCCAATAATAAGTGCATCGAATTCTATAGTTTTTATATTATTACCAAAGATACTATTCATTATTAAAAATAGTTATAACCTTTTATCATTATTATTTATAACCATATTATATATAAAATTAAAGTTAAATAAATAAAACCCATCAAACCAAAGCATAAAAAATATAAGTTTCTAATTAAATCTGCATATTTGGTTAAACTCTGATTTAAAAGGCCAAGAGTTCTTTTGGTTAAATAGTCTGTGCCAACTGTCCACAATCCAATAAATGCATGAAAAAGTAAAAGAATAAAAATAATGGAAGTTAAAGATCTCATCTGAAAAGAGAGAAAAAAGTCTGACCAAGTAAAAAAACTAACCTCTTGCGATTGAACGAAAAAACTTAATACGTAAGCTAGGTATGCAAAAATTATTAATGCGCTATATCTTTGCAGTCTCCAAATTATTAAACCCTTCACAAGAATAAATACCAAAAAGAAATTACCAGACTAACCAGCCAAATAAATATTACAAATAAGGATGAATATCGTGAACCATTGATAGTCTCTCCAATATGCAAAAAATCCATTATTAAGTGTCTTAGTCCAGTTAGGATGTGATACCAGAAAATAGACAGACTAAAAAATACAAACATAGAAAATAAAGATACTGTTTCCATTTTGAGCATAAGAGCATCGAATTCTGCTTTTGTTGAAGTTGTACCATCTATAAGGAACAACATTAATGGGAGTGTCACAAAGAAAATATACATACCTGAAAGTCTGTGGGTTATCGATGATAGTGCAGAAGCGGGAAGACTAATCTTTGTTAGATCAAGATAAACTGGTCTTTTGTGCATTGTGTGCTTTTTTAATATTTAATTACTTAAAAATATACAACAAATTATACAGCAGAATAATACTTTAAATTAGTTAAAATTGAATATGTCGTTTTACTTTTTAGAGCTTTTAATATGCTTAATAAGTCTTTTTCTTTTTTTAACCTGTCTTTCACTTAAAATATTTTTTTTATCTTTATAAGGATTATCTGCTTTTCGAAATAACAATCTAAGTTGGACGCTTTTAAGCCCTAAAGCATCCCTGAAGGAATTGATTAAATAGCGCTTATAATTCTGTGGTATTTTTTTATCTTGATTAGCATGAACAATTAATGTAGTAGGAAATGTACCAGCAAAATGTACATGTTTAAATTTTAATTGTCTGCCTTTAACAGAAGGTGGAGAGTTTAATTTTACAAACTCTCTTAGGTGCTTATTTAATTGAGACGTAGAATATTTTTTCTTTGATTTTTCAATTAATTTATTTGTTGAGTTAAATATTTTTTTAAAACCCTTTTTTTGAATAGCTGACATTTCCAGTATGAATATATTTGACATAAAGTCAGATTGCATTTTTTTTGTTGTATAAATCTTACTTAGATCTTTTTTTGATAATAAATCAATCTTGTTAAACAAAAATAAAATAGGCTTACCGCTGTCAATTATCATATTTAAGATTTTTAAGTCTTGATCAACCAGCCCCTCTGTTGCATCGCAAATAAAAATAACAACATTACTTTGATCAATTGAGTGAAGCGTTCTGACATAAGAGAAATATTCAACTTTGTGATGATACTTATACCCTTTTCTAATTCCAGCAGTATCAATAAAAATAAACTTTTCGTCATCGAATTCAAATGGTATTTGAATTGAGTCTATTGTTGTGCCTGCAATTTCACTAACTATTAATCTATCTTGATCAATTAAATTATTTATAAAAGTTGATTTGCCTGCATTAGGCCTGCCCAATACAGCAACTTTTTTTCCATCATAAATTGTTTTTTTGATGTTTGTTGCTCTTTCTTTGATGCAAGACTTTAACGATGATAAATTTTTTGAATGCTCAGCGCTTATTTCAATAGCATTATGAATCCCCTCCTTTTGTAGGTCGTTTTTTATTAATGAATCTGTTTTTTTATCAACTTTATTAAGAACAATGACATAGTCTTTATTAAGCTTTCTAAGCTTATGAAGAATATCTAAGTCATCTTTTGTAAGATTTTCAGATGAGTCTAACATCAAAATTATAAAACTTGATTCTTCAACTGCAGACCAAGCCTGATTAGATATTGCTTCTTTTAAATTATCAGATTCATTTACAATACCGCCAGTATCAATTATTAGGATCTTATTATCATCTAAATTAAGAAAACCATAATTCCTATCTTTAGTAAGACCGGGGAAGTCAGAAACTATAGCGTCTCTTGATTTAGTAAGCTTATTAAATAGGGATGATTTACCTACATTTGGACGACCTATAATTGCAACTGAAGTAAACATTTCTATTCCTCATTTTATAGATTAATAGAGAAAAGATTAAATGATTCATCAACTACATATAGATTATTACTCCTGCTAAAAATTGACTTAATAGGATGTTTTGTAATTTTTTTTCTTCCAACTGTAATACCATTAAGTGGATCTATAATATGAATATAGCCATCTAAGTCACCAAATATTAGGTTGCCTTTGTAGCCTACAGCATTTGAAAGCTTTCTATTTAAATAGTCTTGACTACTCCATGATTCCTCAAGAGTTTGCATTGAAAAGGATTTTAAAGATGAATTTGACTCAACTACTATTAACATACCTCTGATTACAATTGGTGAATAAAATGAAGAAATATCATAGGACCAAATAGATCTTCTTTGAGTTGTATCAAAAATATTTAATTTTCCTTGATAATTAGTTGTATAAACAAGTCCGCCTTCAACTAAAGGATTCGAGTCTGAATCAATAAGATTTTCTAATTCTGAAGTTCCAGATACATATGAGATTGCACCGTCCCAAATCAAATATCCTGAATCCAGTTCAAATACTGCTAACCTACCATTGTCAAAAGATACATACACTTTATCATCAACTATTACAGGACTACTGCTTCCACGAACGGTTAATGTTGGTAGTTTTGATCGATAAGACCATTTTATAGAGCCATTGTCCTTATCAAGACCCAATAATTCTCCTGAACCAGTTTTTACAACTACAATCTTTGCATCAATTGCAACTTTACTGAGAACCTCTCCTTTAACATTTTGGGTCCATATTACTGTTCCATCATTTTGATTTAAAGCAATAACATTTCCATCAATATCTGCTACTACAATGATACCGAAGGCTGCTGCAACACCTGATGACAAAAAATTAAGCTCGCTTGACCAGTTTTGTTCGCCGTTTTCACTTTGAATTGAATAAACGCTTCCATCAGTATCAGCAAAAAATATCTTGTTTGAGCTAAAATCAGGTTCAAAATTTCCTATTTCATTTTTGCCACTAAATGATTTACTCCATTCTAACGAAATTATTTTTTTATTTGAAAAGGCTTCAAGCTCTCTTGGTTCATCCGGATCAACCTCGTCAGTATTCCAAAAACGTAACCCATCTAAAGATGAACATGCACTTAGAACAAAAATAAATTGAAATATTAAAAAGGAACGCACTAAATTTTTTTTCACTTTACATTCCTAAATTTGCAATTTTCATTGATATTATTGATTGCGAAGTCTCATCATTATATTTATCAGAAGCTAATTCATATTGTGCTAGTGCCAACTCAATTTTATTTTGTTTAGCAAGAATATCTCCTGTTAATTCGTGGATGTACCCGTTAGTAGCATTAGACGAATAAAGCTCTATAAAAGATAATGCTTCATCATATTGTCCGTTAGATAACAACAATCTCGATGCACTCACCCTTGCAATTTTATTAAAGATTTTATTTCCGTTATAACCATCAGTTAGCTCTACTAACTTCTTAAAATTCATAAGTGACAATTCAATATTATTATTTCTAGCATCAAAACTAGCCTTATTTAACAAAGCAAGTTGCGCATAACCAGTATTTTTGAATTCAGCTAAAAGCTGTTCTAACATATTATTTAATTTGATCGTATCGGGACTTTCGAGCGATATTTCTTTTAACCATTCAGTATAAATAAGTGATGCTTCCTCATTATTTTGTTTCTTAGCTTGATTCGATAGTACCAAATAACCTATGGAAATAATTATAGTTAATATAATCAGGATAATTACTTTTTTATATTTATCAAAAAATTTCAATATCGGTAAAAACCTCATATTATTTTCATATTCATTGTTCATGATTTATACCTTTAAGTAATATCTTCAAAAAAACTGCTAATCTCGTTGATATCCATTACTGTTTGTTCTGAATTTTTTTCAATCAGCGGTTTTATGATTATTGTATTAGTTTCTATTTCTTCCTCGCCAATAATTATTGCAAACTTAGCATTGTTTTTACTTGCCTTTCTAAGTTTGGACTTTAAGCTACCCTCAGCAAGCTGAACATCTATTATTATTTCAGGATTGATAGTTCTTAAGTCGTGGGCTATTTTATATGCTTTCTCTTCAAAATTACTAGCCAAAATTATAAAAGATACCAATGTTTTATCTTCAATATCTATATTAGATAGCAATGCCAGCCTCTCAATACCAATAGCCATACCAATACATGGAATATTTTTGCCGCCTAATTGCTCAGATAAATTATCATATCTGCCTCCACCTAAATAAGCGTCTTGGGCACCTAATTCATCTGAAATAACTTCAAAAACAAGACCAGTATAATAATCTAGCCCTCTTACCAATCCATAATCAATTTGTATTTTACAATCTTTTGAAAACGTATCTTTCAAGACCTGGAGCATTTTTAATGATTCGTCTGAAAGAAAATCTTTTATTGTTGGAGCATCTTTAAGTATCTTTTGCGTATTTTGATTTTGCGAATCAAGAATTCTTAAGGGATTTTTTTCTAGCCTACTTTGATCTAGTTGATCTAATTGAGATGTATACGGTTTTAAATATTCTAAAAGAGCATTGCAATAATTAGTTTTAGTGCCTTGGCTGCCAAGATGATTAATTTTAATTACTGAATTTTTAATATTTAAAGCATTATTAATTGAACAAATCATTGAAATTATTTCCAATTCAGCAACACCCTCTGGATGTCCAATAATTTCAATTCCTGCTTGATTGAACTGTCTGTATCTGCCTTTCTGAGGTCTTTCATATCTCCACATTGGTCCTAGATACCAAAATTTATGGGTATTTGCATCGATTTTCTTTTCAATCACAGAGCGGATGACACCTGCAGTATTTTCAGGTCTTAAGGTAATATTTTTTTCATTTTTATCAAAAAAAGAATATAGTTCCTTATTTACAATATCCGAAGAATCTCCAACAGATCTTTTAAAAAGGTCAGCATCTTCGAGAGTTGGTGTCCTAATTTCAGAATAACCAAAATTTAAAAAAATATTTTTTAGAGCATCTTCAGTTCTAAATATTGATTCTGCAAAATCGTCTGGATCGGATCTATTAGCAATCAAATCAATCATGCCTTTTAAAGATTGAATCTTATCCAATTTAACTCCTCAATATAATCTTATCTGATTTAATTCTATTATCTTTAATCTTAATTCTGACTTGCTTTTCAAGCTCATCAACAAGATTATCATTTTTAATTTTTTTATTAGGAGAGCCATCTATATACAAAAGATTGCTTGGGCTTGCTCCGGTGAGTCCAATGTCAGCTGCCTTACTTTCTCCTGGACCATTAACGTAACATCCTATAATAGCTACTTCAATATCATCAGAAATATCTTCAAGCCTTTGTTCTAAATCGTTTACCACCTTTATGACGTTAAAGTTTTGACGAGAACAACTTGGACATGCAACTATTTTGACTCCTCTACTTCTAATATTTAAGCTTTTTAAGATATCCCATCCAATTTTGATTTCATCAATAGGATCTGAGGCTAGGGAAATCCTAATTGTATCTCCAATGCCTTCTGTAAGTAGCAAGCCCACACCAATTGAAGACTTGACCGTACCTGCTCTATAGCTTCCAGCCTCAGTAATGCCTAAATGAAGTGGCTGATCAATAACCTTTGAAATTTTTCTATAGGCTTCAACTGTCATTTCTATGTTAGAAGCTTTTAGGCTCATTTTATAATTTTCGAAATTATATTTATCAAGAATTTCAACATGTCTTAATGCAGATTCAACAAGCGCATCTGCATTTGGCTCTCCATACTTCTTTTGCAAATCTTTTTCCAAAGAACCTGCGTTTACCCCAACTCTTATTGGAACATTGTTATCAAGAGCAGCATTTATTACCTCTTGAACACGATCTTCTTTTCCAATATTGCCTGGGTTAATTCTCAGACAGTCTGCTGTATCTGCAACCTCCAAAGCTATCTTATAATCAAAATGTATATCAGCAACCAATGGAATATTTACTGCATTTTTAATTTCTTTGAATGCTTTGGCTTCATCAAAACCTGGCACTGAAACTCTAACAATATCAGCACCTGCTTTCTTTAAATCATTTATTTGGTTTATAGTTGAAACAACATCACAAGTATCTGTGTTAGTCATGGATTGAACTGAAATAGGATTATTTCCGCCAACAGGAACATTACCAACATAAATGGTTTTAGTTTTTTTTCTTTTAATCCAATTTGTTTTCATCAAAATTTATAATGTTCACTTTAGTAAGTCTATTAGCATTGGCCATAAAATCAATCTCATTTCCATTATATGTTCCTTTGATAGCCTCAGCATTGCCAACAATAATTTTAAATGGTATTTCTATTTTCTTTTTATAATTATCATTTTCATCAAAATACAATGCTTCAATGAGCTCATCACCTACATACAATTCAATCCAACATTCACCTAAAAAATCTAAATAAAGCTCGTTTTTTGC
>LULK01000104.1_pt1 | contig 29606 bp, 32 predicted proteins | sample 728181 | NCBI WGS metagenome assembly LULK01 (sample SAMN03860291, study PRJNA289734) | marine metagenome | biome: seawater column; feature: ocean; material: water; isolation source: Red Sea water column Station 169 - depth 10m | place: Saudi Arabia: Red Sea | collected 2011-10-15 | depth 10 m | reverse complement strand
TAGCTATAGTGGCCTATATGGTCAGATGGCACTCTGCGTGAGAAGTAGTAATAGCCACCTCTGTTAAACGTATATGGGATACTTTTGGTCTGCATTTTGGTCAGTACTCCATGTAAGCCATAAGGTATGGCATTAAGAATAACTGAGTGATGTCAGATACTTAGATTAGCTTTAAATAGCATTTTGGGAGTATTGATGGTGCCCCCACACGGACTCGAACCGCGGACCTACTGATTACAAATCAGTTGCTCTACCAGCTGAGCTATAGGGGCACATCGGCGTCATTAAATAAACACTGCGAAATTGGCAAGATTAAAAATAACTTTCTTTTGAATTTGCCTTTCTATTTTAGTCTATTCGCCCTTGCCAGAAGGACTACAGCACAAAGTCCTACCAAAGAAATATATATTGCAGCGGGTGCTGCATTCACCAAATCCTCAAGACTGGCTTGCTCGTGTACACGAGTAGACAAAGTATTAAAGTTAAATGGCCTTAGTAACAAAGTTGCCGGTAATTCCTTTACACAATCGACAAATACCAAAAGCATCGCAGAACCGAGTGAGCCTTTTATTATTGGTAAATATATACTGTTTAAAATGGATGTTCTATTTTTTCCCAGAGATCGTGCTGCATGTTCCAAATTTGGCGAAATTCGTCCAAGTGCTGCTTCTGTTGCTCCCTGACCAATCGCGAAAAATCTTACAATATACGCAAGTATGATTGCAAACGAAGTTCCAGTAAAAATTAAACCTACATCAATTTGCGTTAAATAATAAATCGCATCAGCTAAGGCATTATCCAAGACTGCAAGCGGAATTAGTATTCCAACACCAAGAACTGCTCCCGGTACAGCGTATCCAATTGTTGTCACTGGCATTGTAACTTTTGGCAATCTACCTTTGACCGATTTCATACCAAAAACCATGAAAATACTTAAAACTACTGTAACAGTCGCTGCGATTGTTCCAGTAAAAACCGTATTAAATGTCGCTTCGATTAATCCTTCATCCATAAACAAGTAAGGATTACTCATAGAGTGCTCTAGTAAAATTATGAGCGGCAATGCAAAGCCCAATACAACTGGCGTCAAACAACACAAAAATGCCAAAACGTTTGAAAGACCCCTCAACCTAATTTTCTGGACTGCCTTGTGCTTCGAGGACATGTTGAAAAATTGCATTTTCCGTCTCGAGAGTTTTTCAAGGCTAACAAGAAAAATCACCATGGTTAAGACCACGCAAGCAAGCTGTGCTGCACCGCCTACATTACTTGATTGTAACCAGACACTGAATATACCAGTGGTAAGTGTTTGAACAGCAAAGTAGTCTACTGTTCCAAAGTCATTTACTGTCTCCATCATCACAATTGCTACCCCTGCAGCTATCGCAGGCCTCGCGAGTGGTAGGTTTATTTTCAAAAAGCGTTGCGATGAAAGTGCCCCCAAGGAACGCGCTACTTCTTCGACGCTTGAGGTTTGGTCTCGGAATGCTACTCTCGTTAGTAAATAAACATATGGGTACAGAGATAGGCTTAAGACGAATACGGCCGCACCAAAGGATCTTATCTCGGGAAACCAATAATCTCTGGCGCTTGACCAACCGAAAAAACCCCTCAGAAATGACTGAACTGGACCCGCATACTCCAACAAGTCAACTAAGGCGTAAGCTCCAACATAGCCTGGGATAGCCAGGGGCATGAGTAGTGCCCATTGCAACCAACTCGACCCAATAAATCTATATCTAACTACAAGCCAGGCGGTCAATGTTCCAATTGCTCCAGCAATGGCACCTACAGATATCATCAAAAGAACTGTGGTGGAAACGTATCGCGGCAGAGTGGTGGAAATTAAATGTGGCCAAATATTATTAGCTGGAAAAAGCGCCAGAAAAACAACTGATACTATTGGCAACACTATTAACGCCGAAATAGATAATGCGCATATCGCCCAACTACCATTAGCATTTAAAAATGGTATATTTTGACGAGATAAAGACGAGTTTAAAGAGGCCAATTCTGATTTCCAAACAATTAAGCAAGATCGCTAAAACTTGAGCGCAAACTTAGTGATAGATTGATAAGAATGTAAATATCGCTGTACGATAAATTTTGTCGCAGCAATCCACAAGTAGCTAGCAATTCGAAGCTACCTTAAGGCTCTATCAATTCACTCGTTTACATACCTATAGCTGATTTATACACACTAAGAACGGCTTCTTCCTCAGCCAAATCCTGCAAATCCCTTCTTCTAAGTACAACTAGTTTTCGCAAAATCTTTGTATCATAACCTCGACTTTTAGCTTCAGCCATAACCTCTTTTTGTTGATCTACGATACCTCGTTTTTCTATCTCTAGATTCTCAAACCTTTCAACGAACTGTCTTAACTCATCAGCTGTAACTCGGTATGCGCTACCACTATTCTCATCCATAATTAATAACCTTTTTTGTTGTCCGGGTTACTCTGTGGTTGTAAAGATAACAAGGTTTCGAATAAGCTTTTTTAATAATTTTTTTAACAGTAGTTTAGCCACATGATATTTGTACTTGTTTGGGGAGGAGCAGCATTATCAATATTTGGATTAATTGGTCTATTATTCAGTATGTATAAGGTTGCGTTGGCGAAAAAAAAGAGTTTATCGGATGAAGAGCTACGCGAGTCTATTCAAGGAGCGATGCCCCTTAACTTAGCATCCTTATTTCTGTCAGTTTTAGGCTTAATGTCAGTTACCATCGGAGTTCTAGTTACGTAATAAAGAAATTGATTCATATTCAAAATTTGATATATGAGATATAACAGTCTAACAGAGGCATTTATAACAGTCTAACAGAGGCATTTATGGGACCCGATATTACAGCATTTTTTGATGAGGCTACAAATACTATTTCATATATCGTTTGTGATCCTAATGGGTCAGCCTGCGCCGTTATTGACAGTGTCTTAGATTTTGATTTTGCTTCAGGTCGTACTGATACAAGATCTGCCAACAAACTGATAAACTTCATAAAAGAAAACAAACTAGATGTGCAATGGCTTTTAGAAAGCCATGTACACGCCGATCACCTTTCAGCTGCACCGTATATTCAGAAGGAAGTTGGTGGAAAAATTGGCATTGGATCACATATTACCGATGTCCAAGAAACCTTTGGAAAAATTTTTAATGAGGGAACAGAATTTCAACGCGATGGCAGCCAATTTGACAAGTTATTTGTAGAGGGAGATACGTTTCATATCGGACAGCTGCGAGGAGACGTATTGCACACTCCCGGTCATACACCTGCCTGTATGACTTACGTAATCGGTGATGCTGCGTTTGTTGGAGATACTCTATTTATGCCTGATTTTGGAACCGCTAGATGCGATTTTCCAGGTGGATCCTCAGAAAACCTTTTCTCGTCAATCCAGAAAATTTTATCCCTTCCTGATGCTACTCGTATTTTTGTTGGTCATGATTACAAGGCGCCGGGTCGTGAGCATTATGCATGGGAAACTACCGTGGGTGAGCAAAAGAAAAAAAATATTCATATTAAGTCAGGAAAATCGAAAGAGGATTTTGTTAAATTGCGAGACGAGCGCGATGCTAAACTTGCAATGCCTAAGCTTATAGTTCCCTCACTCCAGATAAATATGAGAGCAGGTAATATGCCTGAACCTGATGAGCAAGGCGATGTCTTTCTAAAAGTTCCAATTAACAAAATGTAATTGAATACCAACTACCCCGAGGGATTGAAATAATCAAATGATTATAGACTGGATTTATGGATTAGTGGGTGGGCTGTTGATTGGCCTCGGTGGGTTGATATTATTAATTTTTAACGAGCGTATTATGGGAGCGAGTGGAATTTTAGGCCAGCTAATAGAGGGCAAACAGGACACGGAAAACCTTGAGCGAATTGTATTTTTAAGTGGAGTGATCGCTGCGCCTTTGTTTGTTTTACAATTTTCAGATTTCAGCAAAACAAATGTGACCAGTAATACAATTCAGCTTGTTCTCGCTGGACTATTGGTCGGCGCGGGCACAAGGATTGCTAATGGGTGTACATCTGGCCATGGGGTCTGCGGCATATCACGTTTGTCGTCAAGGGGCCTGTTAGCAACTGCTGTCTATATCGCCGCAGGAGCCCTGACAAGGGTAACTCTGAGGACTTTTCGGGAGTTAATATGACTAGGTTACTAGTATCTTTTATATCGGGTTTGCTCTTTGGTGTTGGCCTTTTAATTTCAGGGATGACAGACACTGCAAAGGTACAAGGTTGGCTTGATATATTGGGTCAGTGGGACCCAACATTAGCTTTTGTAATGGGGGGAGCTATAATTCCAATGGCTGCAGCGTGGGCTATCACCGCTAAGAAAGCACCCTTATTCGACTTAAACTTTTCCATGCCATCAAACAAAACAATCGATTTTAAGTTACTAGCTGGGTCAGTTTTATTTGGCATAGGATGGGCGTTAGCGGGCCTATGCCCAGGACCGGCACTCGCGGCATTGGGTTTTGGAGGTACTGGAATTATTCAGTTTTTTGTCGCTATGGTAATTGGTATAATATTAGCAAAACCAATCCGAATGGGATCTATATCGACTGCAGATGGCTGGGTCAGTTAGGAATACTAAAAATGAATCCTGTCTTTATTGATAAAAACTATCACGTTGCACCACAAATTGAGCCACATCAAATAGCAGAAATTGCTGAGAAAGGTTTCGTTAAAATCATTTGCAATAGGCCCGATGTAGAAGTTCCAGAATGGTATCGTAGCTCTGTTATGGCAAAGTTAGCAGAGGAGGCTGGAATTGACTTTGAGTTGTTAGAATTGACGCATCAAACGATGACACCTGAGAATATTGCAAAACAGAGACAGTTCTTTATCAATACAAATGGACCTGTACTAGCATATTGTGCGTCAGGCACGAGGTGTAGTGTGATATGGGCTTTGGGCGAAGCAGCCTCAGGGACCGATGTAAATTACATTTTGGCAAAAACATCGGCGGCTGGTTACAACTTAAGTGGTTTAGAGGCTGCGATGCGAAGTTTACCTGATAAATAGTTTTTAGTTTTCCGGAAAGTTAACGTAACACCAAAAAATTATTTTTGGTCATATTGACACACCCTGGATTAAGATTAGATCCCACTAAGCGCATGGGGATCCATGTCAAACCACATTTAGAAAGAAATGTGGTTTTTATTATATTATGGAGGAATATATGACAAAAACTAAACTTACACGTAGAAGTGTAATGCAGACCGGTGCTGTTGCTGGCGCAGGGTTGGCTGTGCCGACTATTCTAACAGCTGGAAGCCATTCTGGTTTTGCCAATGCTCCAACCGGTTCAAGTGTAACCTTAGGTTTTAATGTACCACAATCAGGTCCATATGCGGATGAAGGTGCAGACGAACTACGAGCTTACAAACTTGCCGTGGAGCACCTAAACGGTGAAGGCGACGGCGGAATGCTACAAACATTCAGTTCCAAAGCTTTAGACGGTACCGGGATTTTGGGCAAAAAAGTTGAGTACGTAACTGGCGATACCCAAACCAAGCCAGATGCTGCTCGTGCGTCAGCTCGCTCGATGATCGAAAAAGATGGTGCTATTATGATAACAGGTGGCTCATCGTCTGGCGTGGCAGTTGCCGTACAAGCTCTGTGTCAAGAAGCTGGCATTATTTTTATGGCTGGTTTGACCCACTCAAACGATACTACCGGTAAAGACAAAAAAGCCAATGGGTTCAGACATTTCTTCAACTCATACATGACAGGTGCAGCGCTAGCACCAGTTCTAGCGGACCGTTATGGATCTGATAGAAAAGCATATCACCTTACTGCAGATTATAACTGGGGTTATACGACGGAAGAAGCTGTTCGAAATTCAACAGAAGCTTTAGGCTGGGAGACTGTGGCAGCAGTGAAAACACCGCTATCACAGACAGACTTTTCATCTTATGTAGCTCCGGTTCTTAACTCTGGTGCAGATGTTCTTGTTCTTAATCACTACGGCGGTAATATGGTTAATTCGCTTACATCTGCTGTTGAGTTTGGGTTAAGAGCGGCTCAAGCGAACGGTAAAAATTTCGAAATCGTTGTACCATTATATTCGCGTCTCATGGCGAAGGGCGCAGGTAAAAACGTTGCCGGGATCTTTGGAACAACTGGATGGCACTGGTCACTGGAAAATACTGCCGGTTCACGCTACGCAGGTACTAACGCATTCGTTAAATCATTTGGTGAAAAGTATGGCTTTCCACCATCACAAGCTGCACACACATGCTACTGCCAAACCTTGCTATACGCTGATGCTGTGCAACGTGGAGGTTCTTTCAACCCATGCTCAGTTGTGGAAGCACTTGAAGGGTTTGAATTCGATGGCATGGGCAACGGCCCAACACTGTATCGCGCTGAAGATCACCAGTGCATCAAAGATGTTCTGGTCGTTAGAGGGAAAGAGAACCCTGCGAATGACTTTGACTTACTTGAGCTTGTGGACGTCACACCGGCAGAGGCAGTCACATTCGACCCTGCAATATTTGGTGGTGAATTAGGTTCATGTAATCCAGGTGCATAACTACTACCAAGGCCTCCACACTACTGGAGGCCTTTTTGCCCTTTTAAATCATCACAATTTCGAATAATGGACAGGCGATTTATACGCCATTCTCGGGGGTTATATGGACCAAATTATTCTTCAGATACTAAACGGTTTAGACAAAGGTAGCGCCTATGCTCTAATTGCTCTTGGCCTTACTCTTATTTTTGGCACACTCGGAGTAGTAAACTTTGCCCACGGCGCTTTGTTTATGCTGGGGGCATTTTGCGCGATTACTTTCAGTCGGATACTCTCTCTATCAAAAGTAGTTGTGGATGAAACCCAAAAAGATTTTCTTGGTAATCCTTTGAAAGTTGATGTTCCGTATATTTACGATTGGTTTGGAGAAAGCGCCGGGCAAGTGCTAATAAATTGGTCAGTCCCACTAGCTATTCTCTTTGCAATACCGGTTATGATTATAATCGGCGTAGTAATGGAACGAGGCTTAATTAAACATTTTTACAAAAGGCCTCATGCCGACCAAATTTTAGTCACTTTTGGTCTTGCGATAGTACTGCAAGAAATCATTAAGTATTATTTTGGGGCAAATCAAATTCCAAACCCAGCTCCAGAAGCCTTTATTGGTTCATTCGATTTTGGTGCAGCTATCGGTTTGAAAGCCGGTACAATTATTTATCCATATTGGCGAATAGTATATTTTTGTTTTGCCATGCTTTTAATTGGATCGGTGTTTGCATTTTTACAATTTACAACCTTTGGTATGGTCGTGCGGGCTGGTATGGCCGATCGAGAAACAGTCGAACTCCTTGGAATAAATATAGACAAAAGATTTACTATAATGTTTGGCGTTGCCGCCGCTGTTGCCGGCCTGGCTGGCGTTATGTATACACCGATCAATCCTCCCAACTACCACATGGGCATGGATTTTCTCGTTATTTCATTTGTTGTCGTCGTTGTTGGGGGTATGGGATCGCTTCCCGGAGCTGTAGCAGCCGGCCTTCTTCTTGGCATATTGGAAAGCTTTGCTTCTATGCGACAAGTCATTGAGGCTCTGCCAGGCATTAATCAGGTTGTGATTTATCTTGCAGCAATAGTCATTCTATTGACACGACCCCGCGGTTTGATGGGCCGAAAAGGTGTCATGGAGGAATAATGATGTTAGGACTAAATAGAAAAGATGCCAGTTTATTGCTTATTGTGGCTATACTTGTCGCTTTAGCGCCAATATTTTTAAACCCTTTTCCTGAGCAATCAGGATTAGCGCAGTTTAACGCTGGGTACCCAGATTTAATGCAACGTTTTGTGATATTTGGTATATTTGCAATTGGCTTCAATATCTTGTTTGGACTTACCGGATATCTATCGTTTGGGCATGCAGCGTTTCTTGGAGCGGGATCTTATGCTGGTGTTTGGATGTTAAAACTTCTCACAATAAATGTTATTCCAGCTATAATTATTTCAACTGCTGTTGCCGGAATTTTCGCACTAATAATTGGGTTCATCTCACTTCGCCGCTCCGGTATATATTTTTCGATTTTGACCCTAGCTTTTGCACAAATGTCATTCGCCTTGGCGGCTTCAGTTTTGACACCAATAACTGGAGGAGAAACTGGATTACAAACAGCATTAGATGATCCAAGGATTTTAGATGGTACTAATACTACTGGGAACATTCCTGCTCCTTCTATTTTTGGATTGCAGATGGGTGATAGTTTTCAAATTAGTGTAGGAGGATGGCTGTGGACGTTCAATGTCGGCTATTATCTCTCTGCTATTGTAATGCTATCCGCTTTTTACTTAGCGATCCGGATTTTTAGATCACCATTTGGGATAATGTTGCGCGCGATTAAGTCTAATCAGCAAAGGCTTAACTACACTGGCTTGAACACAAAGCCGTATATGCTTGCATGCTTTGTGATATCTGGGATGTACGCTGGTCTGGCTGGTGGTTTAATGGTTTCGATGGATCCTCTTGCTGGGGCCGAAAGAATGCAATGGACAGCTTCGGGAGAAGTTGTCCTCATGACCATTCTTGGTGGCGTTGGTACTTTGATTGGTCCCGTACTTGGCGCTGGCTTGATCAAATACTTCGAAAACATCTTTTCAAAAATAAATGATAATCTCCTTCATAAGTGGTTTGCATTTATGCCAGACGGAGTCGAAGATTTTATTGTTTCAATTATATACCCATTCGTAGGTAAAGGGTGGCACCTTACGTTAGGTCTAATATTTATGGCAGTAATTATCTTTTTACCTGGCGGATTAGTGGAACTTGGTCAGAAGGTGGCTTCTATTTTTAAGAAGAAAGGTTCAACACCAAGTAACAATCCTAATACAGAACCTGCGGAATAAAGGAAAATACATGGGAATCCTAGAGGTACAAAATGTAGGAAAGCGCTTTGGTGGATTACAAGCGCTGCAAGATGTGAACCTGAGCGTCAAAGAAAATACAATTCACGCGATAATAGGTCCAAATGGTGCGGGTAAATCAACTTTGTTAAATTGTCTTGTTGGCAAGCTTATTCCCGATACCGGCACAGTCCAATTTGATGGAAATTCAGTTCTTGGAAGATCTCCCTATGAGATAAACCAGATGGGAATATCTCGCGTTTTTCAAACACCTGAAATATTTGGTGATTTGACTGTAATGGAAAACATGATGATCCCAATTTTTGCCAAGAGGGACGGATCATTTGCATTGGATGCGATATCAGATTTCATGAAGCATAAGGATATATTGGAAGCTGCTGAAAAAGTCTTAGAAGAGATGAATATGTCTAATAAACGGTCTATGCAGGCATCTTCTATGTCCAGAGGGGACAAAAGACGTTTAGAAATTGGAATGTGCCTAAGCCAAGAACCTCGCTTACTTTTATTGGATGAACCAACTGCTGGCATGGCTCGTGCTGATACTAACAATACAATAGACTTGTTGAAGCAAATCGGAGATGAGCGCGATATAACAATTGCGATCATCGAGCATGATATGCATGTGGTTTTCTCTTTAGCAAATAGGATTACAGTCTTGGCGCAAGGAACTCCGCTGGTTGAAGATGTACCAGATAAAATTAAGGGACATCCAAAGGTAAAAGAGGCCTACCTTGGTGAAACAGCACATTAGGGAGATACTTGATGAGTAAAAATTTAGCCTTAGAAACACATGCACCAGCATACTTATCTGTTCACGATATACACGCCTACTATGGCGAAAGCTATATTGTACAAGGTGTAAGCTTCAATGTGCACGAAGGTGAAATACTTGCGCTTCTTGGTCGAAATGGGGCAGGAAAAACCTCAACCCTAAGAACTATTGCAAGATTAGACAATCCTGAGCTTGTAAAAGGCGAAATATGGCTAGATCATAAAAATTTGCATGCCATGAAAAGCTATGAGGCTGCAACTAATGGAATTGCGTTAGTACCAGAAGATCGGCGGATAATTCCTGGGCTGTCAGTAGAAGAAAATATTCAACTCGCGCAGATAGCTGAACCGATAGGCTGGGGCCTGGATAGAATATACGGTCTATTCCCTCGACTAGGCGAGCGACGAAAGCAAGAAGGGACTACTTTATCAGGAGGAGAACAGCAAATGCTGTCAATAGGTAGAGCCCTAGCGCGAGACATCAAAGTTTTACTTCTTGACGAACCCTATGAAGGACTAGCCCCTGTAATTGTTGATGAAATTGAAAAAACTTTAAACGTGATTAAAGAACAGGGCATCACTACAGTTATTGTGGAACAGAATGCTGTAAGGGCTTTAGAACTTGCTGATCGGTCCGTTATACTAGATACAGGTGGCGTCGTATTTGACGGCACTGCAAAAGAAGTTTTAGATAACTCAGAATTACGCGCAGAATACTTGGCAATCTAAGAAATTTTTCTGGAAAGACAATTCTGTAACTGTTTAAATACTAAAAAAGAAACAGGAAAGTAAAATGGCTGATCAAATTTACCCACCAAGCGCGGACTTCATCGCAAACGCCAAAATTAATAAAGCAGACTATGACAATATGTACGCCCAGTCCATCAATAACCCAGATCACTTCTGGAGCGAACATGGCAAGCGTGTTGATTGGATTAAACCATATTCAAAAATTAAAGACGTTGATTTTTCATATCCTAATGTATCTATAAAATGGTTCGAGGACGGTCAACTAAATGTATCAGCGAATTGCATTGATAGACATCTGGAGAAACGTGGAGACCAAACTGCAATTATATGGGAGGGTGACAATCCAGATGATAGCAAACACATTACTTATTCTGAACTTCACCGCGAGGTATGTAAACTATCAAATGTGTATAAGAAACTTGGTGTTAAGAAAGGTGATCGGGTAGTACTTTATATTCCAATGATACCAGAAGCAGCATATGCGATGCTGGCATGCGCAAGAATTGGCGCAATTCATTCAATTGTCTTTGCGGGCTTTTCGCCTGAGGCATTAGCCTCTCGCATAGAAGATTGTGGAGCCTCACTACTAGTTACAGCTGATGAAGCCCCTCGCGGAGGCAAAGTAACGCCACTGAAAACAAATGTAGATAAAGCGTTAAATATTTGTGGTGACATCAAAACACTTGTCGTTGAAAGAACAAACGGCGATGTGCCAATGAAAAGTGATCGAGATTATAGCTACACTTCTCTTATGGCGGATGCATCAGAAGATAGTACTCCCGAGGCAATGAATGCAGAGGACCCTCTGTTTATTTTGTACACTTCTGGTTCAACTGGAAAACCGAAAGGCGTTTTGCATACGTCAGGAGGCTATCTCGTTTGGGCATCGTTAACACATGAGTATGTTTTTGACTATCATGACGGCGATATATACTGGTGTACAGCAGACGTAGGATGGGTGACTGGCCACAGTTATATCGTTTATGGACCCCTAGCAAATGGTGCCACAACGGTAATGTTCGAAGGAGTACCAACTTATCCCGATGCATCTCGTTTCTGGCAAGTTTGTGACAAACATAAAATTAACCAATTCTACACGGCACCGACAGCTATACGAGCATTAATGGGGCAAGGCTCCGAATTTGTTAAAAAATGTGATTTATCGTCATTAAAAGTGCTTGGCACCGTAGGTGAACCCATCAATCCTGAGGCTTGGAATTGGTATAATGAAGTAGTGGGTAAAGGCAGGTGTCCAATTGTTGATACATGGTGGCAGACCGAAACTGGCGGCCATTTACTTACTCCGATACCTGGTGCAATTGCTACGAAGCCAGGGTCGGCTACCTTCCCATTCTTTTCGATACAACCAGTAATTCTCGACCCTCAAAGCGGTCAAGAATTAACTGAAAAGGAATGTGAAGGCGTATTGTGTATAAAAGACAGCTGGCCCGGCCAAATGAGAACTGTTTACGGTGATCACGAGAGGTTTATCAAAACCTATTTTTCAGATTATAAGGGTTATTATTTCACAGGGGATGGATGCCGCAGAGACGCGGATGGTTACTACTGGATTACAGGACGCGTAGATGATGTAATAAACGTTTCCGGGCATCGAATGGGAACTGCTGAAGTAGAGAGTGCATTAGTCGCTCACGAACAGGTTTCCGAGGCGGCAGTTGTGGGTTACCCTCACGATATAAAGGGGCAAGGAATATACTGTTACGTCACTTTAATGGCAGGGGAAAAACCAACCGAAGAATTACGAAAAGAGCTTCGTGACTGGGTCCGTAAAGAGATTGGTCCAATTGCCTCACCGGACTTAGTTCAGTGGGCACCCGGTCTTCCCAAGACGCGATCAGGGAAAATAATGCGCCGCATTTTAAGAAAAATTGCTGAGGACGATTTTAATAGTTTGGGAGATACTTCTACTTTAGCCGAACCAGCTGTTGTTGAGGACTTAATCGAAAACCGAATGAATAGAAAGTAAAGCGTCAGATTAGATCACGATGAATTGTAAAATTCGTGTGCTTAAATAAAATTCTTCCCTTTTATTGAAAAAACTGGCACACGCAGAAGCGTGGCCGCCCCTTTTCTTTGATCATTCTCGAATTTAGGTGTAACATTAAATGATAGGGCAAAATTTCGTCGTATAGGAATAACATGACAAAAAAAAATCGAGATCAGGACGTAGAATTTATTCAATCGCTAGCTAAACTCCTCAACCAAAATGAGCTGACAGAACTGGAAGTAAGCCGCGAATACGGGGAAACAGATAAGATAAACGTACGGGTCAGTAAGTCTGGATCACTACAAGCTTATCAGGTTGCAACACAACAACCGAGTATGGCTCCTGCTATAGCACCAATGCCGCAAGAAGAATCATCAGATCAAAATATCAGTGACCCAGTTTCTCATCCGGGAGCAGTTACCTCACCAATGGTGGGTACAGTTTACATGCAAGCGGAGCCCGGAGCTGAGCCGTTTATATCTGTTGGAAGTTCAGTGTCTGAGGGAGACACGTTGCTGATTGTCGAAGCAATGAAAACAATGAACCAAATTCCATCACCAAAGTCAGGGACAGTTAAACGCATATTTGTTGAAGACGGTGCTGCAGTTGAATTTGGATCACCATTAGTCGTTGTGGAATAAGAGCACCGAATGTTTGACAAAATTTTAATTGCGAACCGTGGCGAAATAGCACTCCGGGTCATTCGCGCATGTCAAGAAATGGGTATTCAAACAGTGGCAGTGCATTCTACTGCAGACAGTGATGCAATGCATGTTCGTATGGCTGATGAGAGTGTATGCATTGGACCTCCTTCGGGTCTAGCATCTTATCTCTCAATGCCAGCTATCCTTGCAGCATGTGAAATATCGGGCGCACAGGCAATACACCCAGGTTATGGATTTCTGTCTGAAAACGCTCACTTTGTTCAAGCGGTAGAAGACCATGGACTTAAATTCATTGGGCCAACTGCTGAACATATTCGAATTATGGGTGATAAGATTACGGCAAAAGACACTATGAAGGCGCTTGGGGTACCATGCGTGCCAGGATCTGAGGGCGGTGTAGATAGCCTGAATGATGCGCATGAAGTGGCAGCGGATATCGGATACCCAGTGATTATTAAAGCAACCGCGGGTGGCGGTGGTCGAGGAATGAAGGTTGCCCGGACTGCTAAAGAACTAGAAAGTGCTTTCTTGACTGCTAGGGCGGAAGGCAAGGCAGCTTTTGGCAATGATGAAGTTTACATCGAGAAATATCTCACAACTCCCAGACATATAGAGATACAGGTCTTTGGCGATGGCAAAGGTAAAGCAGTACATTTGGGTGAACGAGACTGCTCACTTCAGCGGCGCCACCAAAAAGTGTTAGAGGAAGCGCCAGGCCCTTATGTCTCAGACGAAGAACGCAAGCTAATTGGAAAGACATGCGCAGACGCAGTTGCTAAAATTGACTACATTGGTGCCGGCACCATAGAATTTTTATATGAAAATGGAGAATTCTACTTCATTGAAATGAACACACGACTTCAAGTTGAGCACCCAGTTACGGAGGCCATATTTGGCGTAGACTTGGTACGAGAACAAATTCGCATTGCATCAGGACAACCACTTTCATTTGTACAGGAACAGCTTGAAATAAATGGCCATTCAATCGAAGTACGCATTAATGCTGAAAAATTACCTAACTTTTCACCTAGTCCGGGAAAAGTAACCGCTTATCATGCTCCAGGTGGACTTGGAGTAAGAATGGATAGCGCACTTTACAATGGCTACTCAATTCCGCCTTACTACGATAGTCTTATAGGAAAATTAATTGTCCATGGTGAGAATAGAAAAGAAGCAATAGCACGATTAAGGCGAGCTTTGGGTGAATTAATCATAGATGGTATAGACACTACTGTTCCATTATTTGAAGAACTTCTTAATGAGGATGATATTGTAAACGGTGATTATAATATTCATTGGTTAGAGAAGTGGTTAGATAGTAGGTTCCATTAGCGATATATTCGGATCTATTTAATTATACATTTGCCTTGTATCGGTTTGTTTGCCAATCTCAATGCACAAAACAATACAGAAGTAATTATTGTATGACTGGACAGCTGACACCAGACATTCTGCTATCCGCGTATCGTGCGGGTATCTTCCCTATGGCAGAAAGTGCGACCGACGAAAGCATCTTTTGGGTAGATCCAAAATATAGAGGAATTATGCCACTAAATAACTTCCATGTTTCAAAGTCTTTACGACGAGCAATATTAAAATTGGATTATCAAATTTCCATAAATACAAGTTTTAAGGAAGTAATTAAAATGTGTGCTGAGAGACCCGAAACATGGATTAATCATGATATACTGACCAATTATTGCCTTTTACACCAAAGCGGCCATGCCCATTGCCTTGAAGTTTGGTCCGACAAAAAACTAATTGGAGGTATCTACGGCGTATCGATTGGAGCAGTGTTTTTCGGTGAAAGTATGTTTTCAAAAAAAAATAATGCATCTAAGATTGCACTTGCCTATTTAGTAGATAGACTAAAAGCAACGGGCTTTAAACTTTTTGATACTCAATTTTTAACACCGCATCTGGCCAGCCTGGGTGCTGTTGAAATTCCAAAGACAAAGTACAAAGTTTTGTTATTCCAAGCAGTGGAAAGAACCGCAAATTTCAATGCAAAGGACTATTCACCCGATGTATCAGCCATAGCACAACGAAGAGCCCAAACATCATAACGAGCATGGTCCAAAGGGTTCAATGCAGGTGAAGAGGCGATCATCCATCCGTCAAAGATATTTTTCTGCGCTGGATCTTCACTTATTACCAGACGTACAAACGCATCTCCTGCAGGATTATTTAAAGGATAACGGCAACCTTTTAATTGTACTGATAGGGTTCCAAAAACAGCAGTATCTCCAGAATAAAGTGGAATGTCTTGTACCTTCCCACTGACTTTATCCAGTCCTCTTAAGATGGCTCCATCTGCAATTTCCGTTTTTACTTCCTGAGATACCAAAACCCCTGGCAAAGAAAGACTGAAAATTAAAAACCAAAGAATTGGTTTGGACATTATTCATCCTTGCCAGTGACAAACTTCATAAGTAATGAAATGAAACTCACTGCACCTTGCGTTTCACCAAACTCTGAACCATCCGACATAAAGTCGAAGGATCCACCTGGTAATATTTCAACAAAACTTCCACCCAAAAGTCCTTCAGATGATATAATTGCAGCACTATCATCGGGCATCTGGTATTCTGGTTTTATAGACAATCGAGCAATAGCCTGAAAAGTTTCTGGATCTAAACTCAAATTTGAGACACTTCCAATTTTAACTCCGGCTAGCCGAACATCTGTCCCAACCGTAATACCTTCTGCGGACCTAAACTTCGCATTAACTGTATACTGGCCAGCACCGAATCCGACGTCTGAGAACCTCCAAAGGAAGACCGCGAAGATGATTGCGATACCCAGTACTATTGCCCCGACTATTGTCTCTGCTGCATTCCTCGACATCATTCATTCTCTTATGTCACTGTGGGATCCATGGTTCATAATCGGTAGATTTTGTCGGTTTCGCGCTCCGCATGGATCCGGAGGGTACATAGGCTAAAGTAGATCCAGTCAAGTTTTCCTGGTGGGGTTTCTCCCATTTCCTTTTCATGATTCTTTCTTCGGATGGTGGTTTATCCCAAGTTTTGTGAAGCCACCCGTGCCATTCTGGACTGACCCTGCTAGCCTCCACTTCTCCATTATAAATCACCCATCGACGATGATCTTGACGATCACGAAAGTACGAGTTCCCCTGGTCATCTTCTCCAACCTTTACGCCTTTTCTCCAGGTAAATATTTGTGTTCCAATTGTCTGACCGTTCCACCAGGTGAAAATTCGTGAAAAAAAACTTCCTAGTCCCATAAAATTCTCCAGCAATGTTTTGCCATTTCAAAACTAATTCAACGAGATGCTTTGTTTACTTAATACTTCAGTTAACTTGCACTAGCAGGCTCTTTCTGTTTATCAGCGTAAATCATAAGCGGTTTGGCTTCCGTTGAAGTGATTACTTCATCGTTGATTACTACTTCACTCACATCTTCCATACCTGGCAATTCAAACATAGTATCTAGTAACGTATTCTCTAATATAGAACGTAATCCACGAGCTCCTGTTTTTCGCTCTATCGCTTTCTCAGCTATTGCCTCCAGTGCATCTTCGGTGAATGTTAGTTTAGTATCCTCAATCTCAAATAGTCGTTGATACTGTTTAATAAGAGCATTCTTGGGCTGCGTTAGGATCGTAACGAGAGCATCCTTATCCAAATCCTCCAACGTTGCAAGAACAGGTAAACGCCCAACAAATTCTGGGATCAGCCCAAACTTCAATAGATCTTCGGGTTCTAGCTGCTTAAATATTTCCCCAACACCGCGTTCATCAATATCACGCACGTCGGCACCGAAACCCATAGCACTACCCTTACCGCGTTGAGAAATCACTCTATCTAAGCCAGCAAAAGCGCCACCACATATAAATAATATATTTGTTGTATCTACCTGTAAAAATTCCTGCTGAGGGTGTTTTCTACCGCCTTGAGGCGGCACGGAAGCAATAGTACCCTCCATTAACTTGAGTAAAGCCTGCTGAACGCCTTCACCGGAAACGTCTCTCGTAATAGAGGGGTTCTCTGATTTTCTAGTAATTTTATCGACCTCATCAATATAAACGATACCACGTTGGGCTCGTTCAACATTATATTCTGCCGACTGAAGAAGTTTTAAGATAATATTCTCAACATCTTCTCCCACGTAACCAGCTTCAGTCAATGTAGTTGCATCAGCCATCGTAAATGGAACATCTAATATACGGGCTAGAGTTTGTGCTAATAAAGTTTTCCCGCAACCAGTTGGGCCAATTAAAAGAATATTAGACTTTGAGAGCTCTATATCACTGGATTTGGATGAGTGATTGAGCCTTTTGTAATGGTTATGTACGGCTACTGAAAGCACCCGTTTGGCCATCTCTTGGCCAATCACATAATCATCTAAAACATCACAAATTTCTCTCGGAGTGGGAACTCCGTCAGTAGACTTTAAACTGGTTGCTTTAGTTTCCTCACGAATTATGTCCATGCATAATTCAACACATTCATCACAGATAAAGACTGTAGGGCCGGCAATAAGTTTCCTAACCTCATGCTGGCTTTTTCCACAAAAGCTGCAGTAAAGGGTGTTTTTGCTATCCGAACCTGACCGAGACGACATATTTATCCTTTCAAAGCCCTAAAGTTCTATTATTACAGGCTTCTTCTTTATCCTAAGTGTAAGGTACTCAGTAGCAAGCTACAATGGTATTTTAATATTTTATAATTAGTTATTGTATTATTTTTCATCATCACTTGTACGCTTTGTTACAATTTCATCAATTAGGCCCCACTCCTTAGCGTCTTCAGGAGACATAAAGTTATCACGCTCAAGGGCTGCCTCGACAGTCTCATATTTTTGTCCAGTATGGTGAACATAGATTTCATTCAATCTTTTCTTAAGCTTTAAAGTTTCTTCAGCGTGTATCATTATATCAGTCGCCTGCCCCTCATAGCCACCAGAAGGCTGATGAACCATTACTCGACTGTTTGGTAGCGAGAAACGCATACCCTTCTCCCCAGCAGTCAGCAAAAGCGATCCCATTGAGGCCGCTTGTCCTATAACAAGTGTCGATACTTTTGGCTTAATATACTGCATTGTATCATAAATGGATAAACCTGAAGTCACCACTCCGCCCGGACTGTTTATATACATGCTTATATCTTTAGTAGGATTTTCAGCCTCAAGGTGAAGCAGTTGAGCCACTACCAAACTAGACATTCCATCATGAACTGGGCCATTAAGAAAAATGATACGTTCTTTAAGCAGTCTTGAAAAAATATCATACGCTCTTTCGCCACGGCTAGTTTGCTCCACAACCATAGGAACTAAGTTATTCATATAAACGTCAATTGGATCTTTCATAGATTTTCTGCCTATCATTTAGTAAAATTCATTTATTGTTCTAGTATTAGCAAAGGGTGGCTGCAATAGCTCAAGCCTAAAAGATTTTATTAAACCTATAGTTTTTCTGGTATCTCTATCAAAATGTCGGTTCTTGCTAAATAATTAACCTAACTCTACATTTTATAGCACGCGTGGATTAATTCACATGATAAATGAAAAATTTGTTTCTAAAGGTGCTGCAAGTTTTACCCTAGATCAAGATAGGGAAAAGCAAGTATTTTATTTTTTATTACTACCAAAATTGACAATGCTTGCCTTCAGCTCTGCATTAGAGCCTCTAAGAATTGTTAACCAGCTGACACAAAAAGAGATTTATAATTGGCATATCCTAACACCGGGGAATATGCCCGTTACTTGCTCAAACGGGGTGGTTATAAATCCAGACACAGAATTAGAGCACGTTAAAGGAAATGCTACTATTTTTGTGTGTTCTGGTGTCGAGCCTATGTTTACTGCAGATAAGCAAGTTATTAATTGGATGAGGAAACAACACAGAATGGGATCAAAATTTGGAGGAATTTGCACTGGCGCCTATGCTCTTGCCAGAGCTGGAATAATAGGATCTTCCAAATTTACTCTACACTGGGAAAACCAACCAGGTTTTATTGAGACCTTTCCAGAGCTATTACCAACACAAAGTCTTTTCGAAATTGAAAAAAACTTAATTACCTGTGGCGGTGGGAGTGCTGCGACTGATATGATGTTGTATTTAATTGAGGAAAGCTTAGGGAGGGAGGTCGCAATTGTAGTTGCAGATATGTGCATTCATAAAAGAGCAAGTGGCCAAAAGGCTCCACAGAAATCCTCTTTATCCGTAGCACTAGGATCTCGCAATCTTCATCTTATTTCAGCTATTCAAGTAATGACAGAAACTGTGGAGGAACCCTTACCATTAGTTAAGATTTGTGAAATTCTAAAAATATCTCGTCGGCAATTAGAACGGCTATTTAAACGATACACACAACAATCTCCAATTCAGTTTTACTATTCGCTCCGGCTTGAAAAAGCGCATGCACTTTTAGTTGAAACCAATATGTCAATAACGGAAATAGCAACAGCGACAGGCTTCAACAGCGCGTCTCATCTATCGCGTCAATTTAAGGCAAAATATAATATCTCACCCACTTCTTTCCGAAAAGGTTGGCATCTGAACACTTAATTGAATTTTTAATAAATCCCTCTAATTCAAGGGGAGTTATTAGATTATGAGATTAAATGAATAGCATCAAATTTATACCTACTAGAGAAGCTGGCCTCGGACGGCTGAAGGCCTTTTTACCTCTAGCTGGCAGAGAATACGCCGCGCTGAGAAACTATGATCTCGGACAAGAAAACCATCTGAGTGTCTCGATGCTTTCTCCCTACATACGCCACAGAGTTTTAAACGAAACCGAAGTTTTAAAATCTGTTCTCCGGTCGCATTCACAAAAAAACGCAGAGAAATTTATACAAGAAATATTTTGGCGAACTTATTGGAAGGGTTGGTTAGAGATGAGACCAACCGTTTGGGCTGAATACTCTTCCAACCTAAATAAGCTCTATGATCAACTACAAACACAATCTGGCCTTCGAAAATCTTGGGAAGAAGCCTGTACAGGAAATACTGGTATAGATTGCTTTGATAGCTGGGCAAAAGAATTGTTTGAAACAGGCTATTTACACAATCATTCAAGAATGTGGTTTGCCTCAATTTGGATTCATACATTAGAGCTGCCTTGGGAGCTCGGAGCAGATTTTTTTCTCCGCAACTTACTAGATGCTGACCCCGCATCGAATACGTTGAGTTGGCGGTGGGTTGGTGGCGCTCAAACAGTTGGAAAAACGTATATGGCTTCTGCCCAAAACATTCAAAAATTCACAAAAGGCCGCTTTTCCCCTAAAAATTTATCCAGAACTCCTAAATTGATCCAAGGCAGCAATAATCATAATCGGCTGCCTATTTCATTTGATGCTGTTACAGATAATCCTAAGAAATATGCAATTTTGCTTCATTGGGAAGATATGGATTGGTCAGTATTGAAAGATCTACTACCAAATGCACAAAAAATATTCTGTTTTTGTCCAAATAACGAGCCAAAACCATTAATTTCATCTAATTTACAACAAAATTTTAGGAAAAAATTATTAGAAGACGCTTTAACGCGTTGGCAAAAGAACTTTGGGTCGGTTGAATTTGTGGACAACTTAGAGGCTTTGAAAGGCGGTGCCTTTGACTTCATATTTACGAACTATATCACCGTAGGCCATACGCGCGACTTTATACAGAACTTTAACTTGGGAAGCACAAAGCTGATTAAAATCGCACACGACTATGACCGCAGAGCCTGGCCTCATGCAACCCATGGATTTTTCCGGTTTAAGGACCAAATAGGGAATTTTTTATTAGCTTTGAATTAATGCTATCGTAAAAATTCAAATAATATAATTGTAAAACGAGTTCTTATTTAACCCCCAAGTTGAAATGGGGGTTAAATAAATATCAATTTATTAGCCAAACATATCAGCGGTAATACCAGAATACCAGCCTATGGACTCTTCGTAGGTTGCTTTTCTTAGATCTGCAGCTTCGCCAGTTTTACTAACAAAGCCATCTATTTTAGCTATTTTCTCGTCAGTCGCTTCGTATGTGGCCCCCACTTTGACACCATCATTAGTGTCAATCAACGACCAACATGTATTGGAGAATTTAGCAGGAAATACTTTAGAACCCGTCAGTGCTCCTCGAACTGCCATAGCAGCCACTTTTGCTTGTGAGTTTGCTGAGTACCCAGATTTAGGCATATCACCTTGAGCAGAAGCATCACCAAGAACGTGAATGTTTTCGTCAATTCGACTTTGCATCGTATGTCCTGAGACCGGCGCCCAATTCCCTTCGGTGATACCAGCGATTTCACAAATTCGACCTGCTTTCATGGCGGGTATCACGTTACAAGCATCAACCTTCGTAACTTCTCCGTCGATTGTCACAGTCATTGCATCTGGATCAACAGAGACACTACCTCCTCCAAATTCAGAACCGATCCAATCAATCATTCCAGAATAATGGCTGCCCCATCCTTCCTGGAATAATCCCATCTTGGAAAACTTCGGTTTTGGATCGGCCACTATTATTTTTGCTGTCGGATTTTTGGCCTTAAGTAAATGGGCAGTCATTGATACCCGCTCATATGGCCCCGGAGGGCATCTGTATGGATTAGGTGGTGCTACCATAGCAAAAACGCCACCTTGAGGCATTGCTTCAATCTGAGCTTTTAATAGTTCAGTTTGAGAACCAGCTTTGTAAGCATGTGGCATTTTGTTTTGAGCATTTATACTCCAGCCTTCCACTGATCCATCAATAAAGTCAATTCCAGGTGACAAAATTAATCGATCATAATTTAATGTTGAACCACCAGCTAAAGTTACAGTCTTTGCTCCTCTATCTATACCAACAGCCCAATCATGTACCACGTTGATACCGTATTCGGTAGCAAGGTTACCGTAGCTGTGGCCGATACTATCTAGGCTTCTAAATCCACCAATGTATAAATTAGAGAAAAAGCAGGTATAATAGCTTCGTGTTGGCTCAACCAAAGTTACATCAATCGCACCTTCACTGTCCTTAGCAATATAACGCGCAGCAGTCGCACCACCAGCGCCACCACCAACGACAACGACCCTCGGTTTACCACCGGCAATAACCGTTGGCGCACTTAAAGCAGCCGCTATTGCTGCACTACTCCCTATAAAATTTCGTCTGTCTAATTTCATGTTTTACCTCCCATTGAAAACATTAATTTAGTCCTTCAAAATATGCAGCCAGCGCCGCAATTTCCTCATTTGATAGTCTATTTGCCATCATTTGCATAACCGGGTTTTTGCGTACTTTCTGTTTGTAAGCATGCAATGCAATTATTAAATCCCGCTTCGATACTCCAATGATGGATGGCACACCAGGAGCCGACCCCTCTACCTTGTGACATGTCTTACAATCACTCGCTAAATATTCACCATATTCAGGGTCACCTACGATGTTTAGGATTTCAGCTGGCAATTCGACTTCAGCAGAGTGCACAAAACCCGAGCAGAACCAGCAAACTAATACTAATGTAGTTACTTTTAGATGGTTCGGCATGCTTTCGGTAAATCTCTCGCTAGCTAATTTATGATGTTATTTCAGCAAAAAAGTCTGAATAATTCAACATTTTTATCATATTTATATTTTAAGTAAAAAATCATGAGCCATCATCTTCGGGTGTAACGTCAAGAACACGCGCACGCATTGTAACCTCGACATTTACTTTACAATCTTCCATACATGGATCCTGACTAAAAACCGGGTATTCTGTCATATCTCTATCATCAATTATAAAACCCTCAGCGTTCGGCATTTCCACATCTAAAAAATTCTCATTTGATAAAACAAAGTCTTCATCGTCGATAATATCATTCGAATAAAGAATGTAAGCAAGCATCGCATAAACATCGTCGTCACTTAAACTTTGTGCATAACCAAATGGCATAGACCTGTGAATATAATCCCATGCAGTTGAGAGATATGGCCAATATGAACCTACAGTCTTTAGCGGATCATCATCCGCAAGAGTACCTTCTCCGCCAGCTAATTCTGGCCATCTATCCACACCTTCTGCAAAATCACCATGGCAAGCACCACATTGTTCAGAAAATATTTCTTCTCCATAGCTCACAGAACCCGAGCCAACAGGAAGTCCTGTTCCATCAGGTGCAATATCTAAATCCCATGCAGTTATTTCCTCGTCCAAAGCTTTTCTTCCCAAGCCCAACGGACCACCTGTCTGTCTTGGTGCGTTAGCTGCATTAGCCGCAGCTATAATTCTTAAATCAAAATCATATTCGGCATTTACCGTTCTTGGCTCAGAAGGTAATTTGGTTATATTTCTGTCGGCAAAGTTATAGGCCAGGGCGAAGATAAAAACTAAGCTCAAACTTGACAGAAAAAATAAGTTACGAGACTTCGACATTTTCAACCTCCCCACCCTTCTTTACCCACCATGTTTGAATGCAATTATTATGATAAATCGAATTAAGACCACGGACCTTTCTCAACTGCTTTTTAGTCGGCTGAACATATCCAGTGTCATCATGTGCTCGACTTTGAAGAAACATCTCCTTCCCATTCCAATCGATATCTAAATAAAAACGCGTTAAAGCCTTTGTTTCTCCCGGCTTCGCTAGTCTTGCTTGATACCAATTTTTGCCACCATCGAGTGTAACATCAACACGAGTTATGGCGCCGTGCCCAGACCAAGCCAAACCAGAGACAACTAACGGACCAGATTTGTGTTTAATGGGGGCTTGTGGGCTTGGAGATGTTATAACAGATTTAGCGTCCATGACCCATGTCCATTTTCTGGATGTGCCGTCTGCTAACGTGTCAGTGTATTTGGATGTTTCCTCACGACTTTCTATTGGTTGATCTGTTACCTCGACGCGTCGCAACCATTTAACCCACATGTTGCCTTCCCAACCAGGAACGACTAATCTGACAGGATACCCATGCTCCTTACGCAAAGCCTCGCCATTTGCCTTGAATGCTACAAAAACATCATCAAGAGCTTTTTCTAGTGGGATAGAGCGACCATTGGATGATGCATCCGCACCTTCAACAAAGACCCATGAACCCTCAGGTTTTATTCCAGCTTCGTTAAGGAGAGTTCTTAACGGAATACCTGTATACTCCATATTGTGAATCATACCGTGGGTAAATTGAGCCCCATTCAATTGTGCTCCAGCCCATTCCATTCCCGTATTTGCAGCACATTCACAGAAGTATACGTGGTTTTCTCTGGGAAACCGCTCAAGATCTTCATAAGTAAAAATTAGTGGTTTCTCTACCAACCCATTAATCATAAGCCTGTAGTCTTCTTTTCTAAGTTCTATAGCTCCAGAATGATGCCTTTCAAAAGCACACCCTTGAGGTGTGATTGTTCCATCCAGTGCATGAATCGGGGTGAAATTCACTGAACTAATTGTATCTGCGGTAAGCCACTCTACATTTCTACGAACAACATCAGATTCGAAATCGATCGGCAGTCCGTATGGTGTAGCATCTACACCATCACCAGTAAACTGAGCCCATTCCTGCATTTCAGTAATCAATGGATCTGGTTCGCTAGAATTTGCTGTCGTACTGGCAGTCAAAGCGGCGCCCCCAACTGCGACTGAGCCTTTTAGAAATGATCGTCTGGAAGTCTTTATTCTTGTCATATTTATATCAATCTCCAACCAATAGAAAAGCGCATTAAGCGCCTATTACTTGAACAGAATTATTAGGGTTAACTTTTACAATACCGTTTCGGCGAATATAATTTTCCACTAGGTCCCAAACCTGAGGCCCCTCTGTACCCTCATTAATTGACGCCCATCCGGCCACAATATAGGTTTTCGAGGGGTCAATCCGTTCGCCAGTTTTAAGAAGTGTTAACTCAGTTATTCTCTCACCTTGGGGCTTGTTAATATCTATTCGGTATCCCATACCACCAATACGAACCATGTCTCCACCCTGTTGGTAATAAGGATCTGGGTTAAAAAGGTTATCAGCAACATCTTCTAAAATTATGTGTATGAATTCACCGGTCATCTCAGTTCGATAGACCTTGCCGTAGCTCATGGAAGTCACATTCCATATATCTTCTCTGGTAATGTCTTGTCCTGGCAAAATCGAAGGGCCCCACCGTACACCCGGTGACATCGAAATATCTGCTTCCCGCTCCTCGATTAAAGCCTGACATATCAAGTCATCCCAAGTACCATTAAAATTTCCCCTTCGATAAAGCAAACTTTCAGACTGTCCTATTACTTCAGACAATTGATCGATATAAGGTGCTCTCTCTCCGCTAATGAGAGCAGCCATGTCGGGATCCGGTGTGATAACATCCGAAAAAATCGGAATCAATTTATGTTTGAACCCCATCATCTGACCATTATGGACATCCAAATCTACCCTACTAACAAACTTGCCGTTGGATCCGGAGGCCACTATTATTGTATTGTCGATTAATACTGGCTCTGGAAGAGCGTCATGCGTATGACCGGACAGGATAATATCAATGCCAGTTACAATGCTGGCCATCTTTTTATCTACGTCAAAACCATTGTGAGATAGAACTACAACAAGATCTGCGCCTAATCCACGAACTTCGTCAACCATCGCCTGCATGTTTTCGTCTCTAATTCCAAAACTGTACTCAGGAAACATCCAGCTTGGATTAGCAATTGGCATATATGGAAAAGCTTGACCTATGACGGCAATTTTCGACCCTCCTCGCTCGAAAAATGTATAAGGCTTAAAATATTCTGCCGGTTCATCCCATTCGGCGTCAAATATATTTTGACCCAATGCAGGAAAGGGAAGCGTATCAATTATTTCATGTACTCGGTCAGAACCCAGGGTAAATTCCCAATGGAATGTCATCGCCTCTGTTTTGAGCGCGTTCATAACATTCACCATGTCCTGGCCCTGAGTATGGTGACACGTATATGAACCGTGCCAAGTATCCCCTCCGTCCAAGAGAATAGCATCTGGCCTATCAGCTCTGATGGATTTAACTACGGTCGCTACTCTATCTAAACCACCCACACGACCATATTCGTTTGCGAGAGCAGAAAAATCGTTATGTGTTAATGCATAGTGGGAAGGGCTTCCATCATCTATTCCGTACATCTTTCTAAAATTAGCCCCAGTAATATGCGGGACCTGTCCCAGAGCACTTCCAACACCAAGGTTAATCTCTGGCTCACGAAAGTAAATTGGCTTGAGCTGTGCATGAATGTCGGTAATGTGAATCAGCGACACATTTCCATATGTGTCAAACCGCAACAAATCATCTTGAGATAGCTTTTGTTGAGCTGAAAGCTTTGAAAACGACCCAAAGCCAGAGGCACCATAAATTGCTGATGTTGCCATTCCTACTTGCAGAAAATCTCGGCGGGAAAACATAGCCTACACTCTTTTATTATAGATTACATATTCGCATATTTGAATTTGTAATATTTAAAAAACCCCAGCGCTATAAACGCTGGAGCTTAAACTTTTAGTTTCGAACTGATGGCGTTTCTATCATTAGGCCGTTCGACCGCGATGCAACGTATAGTTCCAAAGCTTTAAACTCATCACTTCCTTCTTTGAAAGGTGTTGCTCGAATATTCTTCATACAGCCCTTAAAACGACCGTGGATGGTGTTCAGTTTTGCATTTTTGAGGCGGTATGTAGGAAATCCATTAATTTGGCCCTGAGATAAATGATCAGCTCTGATCATATTGCCATAATTATCCTCATGGCAATTTGAGCAGGACATATCTAATTGACCGACCCTTTGGTAATATAACTCTTTACCTTTTTCCCACATGCTTGAAGCAGGACCATTTATTGCAACGTCAACTGTCATTCCCCGTGACTGGAGGCCGATCAATCCAACCATTCCGGCCATTTTACCACCAGACCATTTCCATTTTTCAGCACCCATTCTTTCAGTTCTGCAATTATTGACTAATTCGGGTATCGTCTCTAATTCGCCACCACCGTTCACCCTTGGCATAGAAGCTCTTAAACCTTTAAAAACTTCCGGTGATTCATGACATGAGACGCACGCTTTTCCAGCTGACCCGTCCACTGTGTTAAAAGTATCAATGGCTTGATCAATAAAAACAAATGCTGGATTATCAAAATCGTCCATTTGAAGTGCCTGCGTTTCATCAGTTCTAAATGTCCATCCAGAATAAATTGTATCAACATTTTCTAAATGCGCTGGTGCCGCTACCGATGTCACAAACGGCTCCTCATTAATAGTAAGCTGTGAGTCCTCACCTGCGATTGTAACAATAGGCGTTGCTACAAGTCCTGCCATCGCAAGTATTATTTTTATAAGCTTCATAACTTTTCTCCCAATAAAAGTTGCACAATTTGTGCTACCCAAAGCAATATTATGCCATTTCTACTTTCTTTTTCGTCTCATATACCGACCCATCATCATCGTACCAAGTAAAGTGAAATTCACCTGCCTCGGGTATGACAGCATCAAATTGAAAATAAGGGTTGGTCGAAATAGCCGGAAGCATTTCAACATCTACCACGGTTTTTCCATTGAACGCGCACACAAAACGATTAATGATCGACCGGGGTATTTTGTTTCCATCACTATCTTTCCGTTGGCCACTCTCCATTTTGTGGCTGATCAATGTTTTCAAAGTCACCATTTCACCTGCTGATGCAGTCTTAGGAACCTTAACTCTTGGTTTTACACCTTTTGCCATTGTAATATCCTTAAAATTGGTGATAGAGCTGCTGGTGCAATAAAGTCTGGTGGTACAACAAGAAGAGCTGCCAAAATGGTAACCGCAACGGCACCCGGAGCATCGACGGAAATTGGAACTGTGTTTCCATTTTCAGCAATTTCAGGTGCAGTCAGATCTATGCCTGATGAGACGGCATCTGCTCCACCTGTTATACCCATAATTAAATCATTCGTTGAGGCAACTGAGATTGATGGTATGAGCGTTGATATTACCGCGGCCCCTCCAATTGCCATTGTATCACGTCTTGTGACTTCCATTATACTCTCCTTTTATTCCGTAGCAGCTTATTCTTTTAGGGTTAAAAGATAAGCCAAGATATCTTCAACTTCTTGTGCCTCAAGTATTGTTTTCCCAACAAACTTTTTCAAAGTTCTGTTATACCCCGCGTCTTTATAAAATGCTGGCATAATAGTACCTTCGAACATCATTTTGGAATTTACAAGCATGCCTCTTAACGCTTCCGCTTCATAACGATCTGCCACGCCATCAAGTTCCGGCCCAACCTCACCGTGAAATGATTGCTCGCTCATTTCAGTATTCACGTGGCACGCTAAACAGTTACCTTTTTTTCGGTTCATGAACAACTTCCGACCGTTTGCTGCATCACCTGCTACCCCGGTAAGAGATGCTTGGACTTCTCCACTTTCCCCAAATTGTACGTCCGAAGGCGCAATTGATCCCGCGAAGGAAGCACTGCCCAGTAACGCCGCTGCAAATGCAGTTCTTGCAAATAGTTTCATATTACCTCCCAAAGCTACAGTAAGGTTATCCTACCTTGCTCCTCTAAGCATAAGACACAAAATATGAATCGCGCAACAACAAATTCCAAAAATTGAATAACTATATTTTTCGATATCTCTAGTCAGATCTGGCAGCGCGTCTTTCATTCACCATTCTAGCATGGTATCTCTGAAAATCTTCACCATTATCAAGGAGATAACGCTCTTCGCGCACCCATGTAAAAAGATCTAAAGTTGTACCTGGATGAAATGCACCCGGCATCATTGCAACCGCTGCTTGTTGTGCGGTAGCATCTTCCTTTACCTCTTGAGGTAGAAAAATAATTGACGGCGTGAAAAGAATCCCCCATTTGCGAGCCATATCTTTTTCAGCCAGGATTTCACCATCAAAATCTGTAACTTCAATATCGTGTGGTGCAAAATGATCTTTGTAAATGTAATCTTTATCCTTTATTACCTGCACATAGTGTGGCAGACCTTGACCGCGCTCTTCATGATAATCAATGATATTTACTGATCGACCTAATTGTTGAAAAAATATTATAGAGCTATGATCTGAGACTCCAAGATCCCATGCTGTGTTGACTGGCAAAGAAGGATCATAAGGAACTCTTGTTAGCTGCCTTTTGTTTTCCATGTCTGCAATAATATCTCCGTATATTGCTCCTTCAATGTTGGCAATCCAATCACACTCAAACTCCTGGAGATACTTCTTCTCACCCATAACTTCTTTTGCCTTGACTAGCTCTTCTTCATCTACAATTTTTGTATCACTAGCTTTTGCCTTGTAGTTAAACCAATCATCCGCACCTTGTGCGTGTTGGTATAGTTCATAAAAGTTATTGTTCATTCCTTGTGGAGTACCAATAAATACGCAGTAACCTTTTCTATCTGATAGTGCAGGTCTAATTATTTCTGGAAATAATCTCTCATTAACATTTGCGTATTCATCGATCACACACCCATCTAGGTATATACCTCTCAAGCCATCTGAGTTTTCTGAGCCTAGCAAGGTGATACGAGAGCCATTTGGTAAATCAACTCTCAGTTCTGTTTCGTTGAATTTGGTGTGAGGTATTTT
>LULK01000355.1_pt1 | contig 30270 bp, 37 predicted proteins | sample 728181 | NCBI WGS metagenome assembly LULK01 (sample SAMN03860291, study PRJNA289734) | marine metagenome | biome: seawater column; feature: ocean; material: water; isolation source: Red Sea water column Station 169 - depth 10m | place: Saudi Arabia: Red Sea | collected 2011-10-15 | depth 10 m | reverse complement strand
ATATCAAAGGCTGGGATACCACCCTCACATGGAACACATTTTTTCTCGGACAAATCACTCATAATTTTTTGGAGCGGGCAAAGGGGCTCGAACCCTCGACCTTCTCGTTGGCAACGAGACGCTCTACCACTGAGCTACGCCCGCATTTAAAATATTATAGATCAAGACTGTATTTTAGCAAGAATAATTAAAATAGATTTTATAAATCATTTGTATAAAATATTGAAAATGCATATTTTGAAGCATATGACAAATATACTAATTAAAATTTAGATAACATTGATTTAAATTAAATAATATTTAAAGTTTAATTAAATGAAAAAAGAAAACTTACCTAATATATTACCAGTTTTTCCATTAAGTAACTTTATAATTTTTCCAAATACTTCCGTACCATTAAATATTTTTGAGCCAAGGTATATCGATATGATAAATGATAGTATGAAGTCAAATAAGCTTATTGGTATGATACAACCAAAAAACACAAAAATAGATGATGACTACACTCCAAAACTATATCAAGTTGGCTGTATGGGAAAGATTACTGCATTTAAGGAGACTAATGATAAAAGATATTTAATTGAGTTAAAAGGAATAATAAGATTTCAGATTAATAAAGAAATCAAAACAAATAAAAAATATCGTGAATGTGAAGTTGATTTTAGAAATTATCATGAGGACTTAATTGAAAAAAAAGCAGAACTTAAATTTTCTGATTTAGAATTGATATTTAAAGATTTGAAATCCCTTTTTGAAAAAAGAGGTTTTATTGTAAATTGGAAAGCACTAGAGAATCAAAGTTTAGATGAAACAATAAATGCGTTAGCGATGGCATCACCTTTTACACTTGAAGAAAAACAAGCATTATTAGAAGCACAAAGTTTAGATGTAAGAAAAACTAAAATTGCTAAAATATTGAACACATATTCTTTTGACCAATATAATAATACAACAATTCAGTAAGCTAAATTGTCATGCCGATATCAGCAAATTTTTTGATAGTCCTATTAAAAATTTTATTTTTTCCTAAAAATTTTTTAAATCTTCTTTCAAAATTAAAAAATTCATAAATAAAATCTACTCCTGAAGAAAAAAGATAATTCTTATGTTTTATTTCTTTTTGAAAATCAGAGCAAACAGAGCTATTAAGGTCTAGTCCATTACTTATTCTCTGCTGAATTAATTCTGTTAAAACTTTAATATCTCTTAAAGTCATATTAAAACCCTGACCTGCCAATGGATGTATCTGGTGAAGTAAATCACCGAATGCTAAAATGTTTTTGTGATAATAAATTCTTAGACTATTTGATTTAATTTCAAATTTTTCTATTTTATCAACTTTTGTAAGAGTGTATTTTTTTCCATATTTTTCAATCCAATATCTTAAATTCACATCATCTGTACCTCTTGCTGAAAAAACAATTGAAGTTTCTTTGGATGATAAAGGTAGAAATGCCAAAGGGCCTCTTTCTGTAAATACTTGAATAGCAACATCATTTTTAATTAATTTCTTATGTTTAATTATGGTTGTATAAGCCAAACTTTTATAATTTTTCTTTAATTTATTAAAAAAAAATTTTTTTGATAAAGGAGTATTTTTTTGACAATTAATAATAAGCTCGTAATTCTTAATCTCAAATTTTTTCTTAAATTTCACAAATTTATTTTTTTTCAAAATAGAAAATAAATATTCAAGTACTTCATCATTTTTAACTTATTTACTTTCCACAAAAATTTATTTATATCGAATATTTCCTTATTTAAAAATTCTACATTTGATTTTGAAATACCAATTGTTCTTGTCTTATTTTTAATATTTTTTTTATCTGAAACAATATCTACTGATATACCTAAATTTGCTAAATTTTTAGCTAATGTAAGACTAGTTAAACCTTCACCTAAAATACATACTTTCATGATAATTTAATTTTAACAATAAAAATTAGATGATACAAAGTGATAATTTGATTCATTAATTATGAACATAAATAAAATCATTAATAATTTTTTAGTTTTTGTGACAAAAAGGCTAATAGAGATTTTTGGAGCAATAACGTCAATATTTGGGATCCTATTACTTCTAGCCTTAATTTCATATTCACCTGAAGATCCAAATTTTATTTTTCCTGAAAATACTAAAATAAAAAATTTACTGGGATTTCAAGGAAGTTATATTTCAGATATTTTTTTGCAATCAATTGGACTAATTTCATTTTTAATTCCATTTACATATATTTTCACTGGAATTAAAATTTTTAAAAGCAAAGAAATTTTTATATTTCTTGAAAATACGTTTTATATTATTTTATATTTAATAATTGGAACCTTATTTTTTAATTCTTTTTATTACTCAGATATATTTACGATATATTACCTTAATGGAAATGGAGGGTTTGTAGGAAATTATTTAAGTAACAATTTTATTGGTGATCTAATTTTAAAAAATCAAAAATTTTCATACTACATTTTAATAATCTTTGTATTAATATTTTTTTTACTAAGCATTAATTTTAATGTGAATAATTTCTTATTTTTTATCAAAACAATGTTTAATAAAATTTTTAAAAATGAAAATCAAAACTACACTAATAAAAATGAAATTATTAGTGAATATATCCCTCAAGAAGAAATCAAAAATTTGATACAAGAAGATTTACCCTTTATAAAATCAGATGCCACTAGAGAATCTAAGAATATTAAATTTCAATTGCCAAAAATAGATTTACTAAAAGAACCATCAAAATCAGAAAAGAATAGATCAAGCGATAATGACTATAAGGATCCAAAATTTCTTGAAAAAATTCTTTTAGATTTTGGTGTTGACGGAACAATTAAGAAAATTAATCAAGGACCTGTAGTTACCCTTAATGAATTTGAACCTGCAGCTGGAATTAAAGTATCAAAAATTATTAATCTATCAGATGATATTGCTCGAAATACTAGTTCGGAGTCTGCTAGAATAGCTACAATACCTGGCAGAAACACTATTGGAATCGAGTTGCCAAATTCTATAAGGGAAAATGTTTATTTAAGTGAAATATTAATTAACTCTGAATTTAAAAAGAAAGACATTAAATTACCAATCGCTTTAGGAAAAAATATTTCTGGCATTCCTATTATTAGTGACCTGGCTTCAATGCCACATTTACTGATCGCAGGTACTACTGGATCAGGAAAATCTGTTTGTATTAACACTATTATTCTCTCTCTTCTCTACAGACATACACCCGAAAAATGCAAATTTATTTTGATTGATCCTAAAATGTTAGAGCTCTCTACATACGAGGGTATTCCACATTTACTTTGTCCAGTAATAACTGAAGCAAAAAAAGCAGCCTCAGTTTTAGGATGGGTGGTTAAAGAAATGGAAAGTAGATATAGATTAATGACTAAAGAGGGAGTCAGAAATATAGATAGTTATAATTTAAAACATAAACTTCCGATGCCATATATTGTTGTTGTGGTGGATGAAATGTCAGACTTAATGTTAGTAGCAGGAAAAGAAATAGAAAATTATATTCAAAAATTATCTCAAATGGCAAGAGCAGCAGGTATTCACATTATAATGGCAACACAAAGACCAAGTGTAGATGTGATTACTGGAACTATTAAGGCAAATTTTCCAACAAGAGTCTCTTTTCAAGTTTCATCTAAAATTGACAGTCGAACTATTTTAGGTGAGCAAGGTGCAGAACAATTATTGGGTAAAGGAGATATGCTTTTTATGTCCTCTGCAAATAGAATAATTAGAATTCATGCACCATTTGTATCTGATGATGAGATAGAAAAAGTAAATAATTTCATTAGATCACAAGCTGAACCTGACTATGTAGATGAAATTTTAAGCTTTGCAGATGAAAAGGAAATGAATAATAAATCAAAAAGTGATGGAGATAAAGACGAACTTTATCAAACTGCAGTGGAAATTATAAAATCTGAGGGAAAAGCTTCAACTTCTTTTTTACAAAGAAAATTACAAATTGGTTATAATAGAGCTGCAAGAATAATTGATATGATGGAGACTGAAGGAATTGTAAGTAAAGCAAATCATGTTGGAAAACGTGATGTTTTATAAAAAAAAAATATTTTTTATTTTAATTGTTCTTTTCTTTAATTCAAAAACCCTTGCCTCAATTAAAGAAAATATAATTCAAAATTTAAAAGATATAAACAATGTTTCTTTTAATTTTGAACAAAATATTAATGGAAAAATAGAAAATGGAACATGCATAATTGAATATCCAAAAAAGATATATTGTAAATATAACTTGAGTAACCAAAAAATTTTAGTCTCTAATGGTCAGTCCCTTGTAATTAAGACAATAAGTGGTTTTTATCAATATCCAATATCTAAAACACCATTGAATTTCATTCTTAATAAAGAATTTTTATTGGAAAAAATTAATAATTTAGATGAAAGAACTTTGGATATTTATCAAAACTTAAGTATAACCTATTTAAATTCTATTATCAAAAATCAAAATATTAAAAAAAATATTTTTGAACTTCCAAATCAAAATTGAAGAGATACTTTTTCTTTTTTAAAAATTTTCATTCCCCTTGATAAATAATTTTTTAATGCATTTTTATGATCTAGGGAACAAGTATGAACCCAGACTCTTTTCACTTTGATTAAAAAAGAGTTTTTAATTGCTTCTGATAAAAGAAATGACCCTAGTTTTTGATTTTGATATTCTTCCAATAAACCCAAATAAGCTATTTCAATTTCATTTTTATCTCTATGCAGAATAAGCTCAAAATAACCAGCAAGATCATCTTTTTTTTTCAAAACATAAGTTTGAACATCTTTATTGTAAACATATTCTATCCATTGTTGATCAGTCCAAATAAGACGATCAACCCAATGATGGTTCTTACCTACACTTTTATAAAAAAACTTGTTCAACTGAAAATCTTTTGGATCTAATAGATTTAATGAAAAATCAATTGGTTTATTTTCATCAAAATTTAATTCTTTAATCGAATAAATTTCTAAATAATTTCTTTCAACGTTTTTTATCACTCGACCATTTTACCCACTTTTTCACCACCAAATAAATGAAAATGTAAATGAGGCACTTCTTGACCACCATGCTCACTAATATTTGCTAAGGCTCTGTATCCTTTTCCATTATCAACAGAAATACCAAGCTTTCTTGCAACAATATTAATCCCTTTTAGTAATCCAACCATTTCACTTGACGAAGCATTTTTTGAAAAATCATCTAGATCTACATATTTTCCTTTTGGTATCACTAAAGCATGAATTTTCTTTTGAGGATTAATATCATAAAATGATAAAATGTAATCATCCTCATAAATTTTTTTACAAGGTATTTCTTTTCTTAAAATTTTTGCAAAGATATTATTTTCATCATATTTCATAATTATATTATTGATTATAAACCATGCTTTTTCTATAAAAATAATTCAAAATAAAACTTTGATTTTTATGATAAAATTACTTTGCTCTAAAAAAATCCTCAATAAGTTCATTAATTTCTTCTATAATTTTTTCTTTACTTAAAGATTTATCACTTAATAATTTATTTGTATAAGAACCACTGACAGGAGATTTTTTTCTTTCTCGAGCAAGTTTGAATAAATTTTCTAAAGCACCCAACATATCAAATCCTAACAGGTATTCCTTTTGAGTCCAAATAATCCTTGGCCTCTTTTACTGAATGTTTTCCATAATGGAATATTGAGTCAGCCAAAACTGCACTTGCTTGTCCTAATTTAATACCTTCAACTAAATGATCTAAATTTCCAACACCACCAGATGCAATTACTGGAATATTTACTTTAGATGAGATTTTATACATTAGATCAATATCATATCCAACTTGTGTACCATCCCTATCCATTGATGTTACTAATAGTTCCCCAGCGCCATTTTCCTCCATCTGTTTCGCATATTTTAAAGCGTCAACTCCAGTATTGTTTCTTCCTCCATGAGTAAAAATCTCCCACTTATCTTCATTTTTCTTTGCATCTATTGCAACTACAATACATTGAGATCCAAATTTTTTTGCACTATCAACAACAACTTTTGAATTTTCGACAGCTGTCGTGTTTATGGAAACTTTATCTGCACCACAATTTAGTAATTTACTAATATTATCCACGCTCCTAATACCGCCACCAACTGTTAAAGGTACAAAACATTTCTTTGATGTTTTTTCAACAACATCATAAATAATATCTCTATTTTCGTTTGATGCGGTTATATCTAAAAAACAGATTTCATCTGCACCGCCATCACTATAAATTTTAGCTTGTTCAACTGGATCACCCGCATCTTTGAGATCAACAAAGTTAATACCCTTCACAACACGACCATATTTAACATCAAGACAAGGAATAATTCTTTTTTTTAGCATAATATTATAATTTTATAAAAATACCTTGACCTGTTGGATAATTAGTAAAATGACCATTCTTACTCTTAAAAAATTCATCAACTATCTTTCTAGTATCTCTAAAGCCACCATAATCATCAAATAAGATTACTCCACCAGATACTAATTTATCAAAAAAAAAGTCTAAAGATGATTTTGTTGCCTCTGAAGAATTAAGATCAATGTGTAACCAATTTATTTGTGTTGGATTTTCAGCTTTTTGAAAAATACTAGGTATAAAACCTTTGTTAAATATTAAATCTTTATTAAAATTTATTAAATTTTTTTTTGTAATATCTATATTTAAATAATCATATTTAAATCGTAAATTGTCTTTTTCTAAATTTTCCCAAGCATCATAAAGATAAATCTTTTTATCCATGTTTAATAACTCACATGCTTTGACTGCAAAATAAATGGTTAATCCATCACATACACCACATTCTGCTAAATTCACCTCTTTTTGAGAAGCATTTTTTGATGCTAACAATACTGAATTAAATACTATGTAATGTCTCCAAGAAAGTTCATGTATGATTTGTTGATAATTTGCACCTTCATACTCGAATTGAGTTAATCTAAAATTTTTTTTATCTGTCAAATCCTTCATATTTTCATTTGTTTTATTAAAAAAAATATTTTCCTCATTATCTTGGTTTTTCCATGGAGGAACTGTATCCGTTGTAATTAAACCCCAGCCCTGAAAAGTTTTTTTCTTTTTATTGAATCTTTTAGATTGATAATAATTTTTAAAAATTTTATTCAGACTATTTTTGATCAAAAGATTAATTTTGCTTAAAAGATTTTTTTTAACCTTTTTTTCTTTCGCGTTTAAAATTCTTTCAATTTCAGACATTAATTAACTTTCTAATTCTGATGCTAATTCTGACAAACTTATATCTTTATCATATATAGCTTTTCCAACTATTATACCCTCAATATTTTTCAAGGTTTTGGACTTTTTAATATCTTCAATAGAAGAAACACCGCCAGATATGACTATAGGACAATTTGATATCTCAGCAACTTTTGATGTTTCTTCAAAATTTGGACTTTGTTTCATGCCATCCCTGTTTATATCAGTATAAATCAGCCTGCTAACGCCATAATCATTAACTTCTTTTAAATAATCCAAAGTAAATCGGTTAGAGTTTTCTTTCCATCCAGATACTGACAGATAACCATCTTTTGCATCTAAACCTAAAGCAATTTTATTTGGAAATTTTTTACAAGCTTCCTTTAAAAAATTTTTATTTTTTATTGCAGCACTTCCTAAAATAACTTTCTCAGCACCAATATCGATATATTTTTGAATACTGTCTATATTTCTTATACCACCACCAATTTCAACCTCTAGATCAAATTTACTAACTATATTTTGAATAATATCTAAATTTACTGTTTCGCCAGTTAAAGCTCCATCTAAATCAACTATGTGTAAATTTTTAAATCCATGATCTTTATATTTTCCTGCTTGTTCAAATGGAGTCATTTCATATTCAGTTTTATTATCGAAATCTCCTTTAACTAATCTTACACATTTTTTATCTTTAATATCTATGGCTGGAAAAATTTTCATTTATAGATTAATAAAATTATCAATTATTTTGAGTCCTATCTTATCGCTCTTTTCGGGATGAAATTGAGTTCCAAAAATATTTTCTTTTTCAACAGAGCAAACAATATTTGAAGAATAATCAGTTGTTGCTGATATCACATTTTTATCTTCTGGAATAAATTCATAACTATGGACAAAATACATGTGGGAATTATTTTTTATATCTTTAAAAATTTTGCTATCCTTAACTATATCAATCTGATTCCAGCCAATATGAGGAAGTTTATATTTACCATTTTGATTATCTATTTTTGAAACTTTACCTGAAATCCACCCTAACCCTTTAGTTTCGGTTTCTTCGTAACCAATATCAGCAAACATTTGTAAGCCAACACAAATTCCAAGAAGAGGTTTTTTATTGGTTATTGCAAATTCGTTTAGTGTATCTGTTAGGCCATCAATTTTATTTAAAGCATCTACACAGCTTTTAAATGAACCTTGCCCAGGTAAAACTAATTTATCACTTGATTTAATTTTATTTAAATCTGAAGTAACTTCTATATTTACTTTATCTTTAGCAACTTCTTTAAAAGAATTTATTACCGAGCTTATATTACCCGAATTATAATCAACAATTGTAACGTTCATTAAACTTATAAAGAACCTTTAGTAGAAGGAATTGATTTTTTATTCCTTGGGTCCATTTCTAATGCAGTTCTTAAAGATCTTGCTAGTCCTTTAAAACAAGACTCGATAATATGATGACTGTTATCACCGTAAATATTTTCAACATGTAAAGTAATTCCAGCTGCTTGTGAGAAAGCTTGGAACCACTCTTTAAACAATTCTGTATCCATCTCACCCAATTTTTCCACCTTAAGCTTAACTTTCCAAATTAAATATGGTCTATTGGATACGTCTATTGCAACTCTTGTTAATGTTTCATCCATTGGTATCATTGCGTGTGCATATCTTTTTATCCCAACAAATTTTTTAGATGCTTTTTTTAAAGCTTCACCAACAGCAATTCCAGTATCTTCAGTTGTATGATGTAAATCGATGTGAGTATCACCTTTAGCTTTGATGTTCATATCAATTGATGAATGCTTAGATAATTGTTCAAGCATATGATTTAGGAAACCAATACCTGTGTCAATTTTATATTTACCTTTGCCATCAATATTTATGTCAACACTGATACTTGTCTCTTTAGTCTTTCTACTAATTTTGCCTTTACGCTTCATAATTAAAAATAGGTATACATATATTATCCAATTATGGCAATAATACTAAACTTGGTCTTGAACTATTAAAATTAGTATCCATTTATAAGCTATGACAACAATTGTATTAGTTAGAAAAAATAATGAAGTGGTTGTAGCAGGTGATGGCCAAGTAAGTATGGGAAATACAGTAGTTAAAAGCACTGCATCTAAAGTTAGAAAAATTGATAAAAGAGGTGTTGTAGCGGGATTTGCAGGATCAACAGCAGATGCCCTTACATTGTTTGAGAGGTTAGAAGCAAAATTAGAAAAACATGCAGGTAATTTATCTAGAGCTGCTGTTGAGTTAGCTAAAGATTGGAGAACAGATAAATATCTAAGAAGATTAGAGGCTTTGATGGCTGTAGGTGATAAAGAAAATAGTTATATTATTTCTGGAACAGGAGATGTTTTAGAGCCTGAAGGAGATGTGATAGGAATTGGTTCCGGTGGTAATTATGCGTTAGCAGCAGGAAAAGTACTAATGGGAACTGATTTAAATGCTGAACAACTTGCTAAGAAAGCAATAGAGGTAGCGGCTGAAATATGTGTTTTTACAAATAACAATATTAAAATTGAGAAAATTTAATGGACAATTCAAACGTTACAAAATTACATCCAAAAGATAAAAATTCATCTAAAGATACTTTTTTGGGAACTTCTTTATCTCCAAGGGAGATAGTCTCCGAACTAGATAGATTTGTAGTTGGACAAAATAAAGCAAAACGAGCTGTTGCTGTTGCATTGAGAAATAGATGGAGAAGACAAGCACTCAAAGGTGAAATGAAAAATGAGGTGTTGCCAAAAAATATTTTAATGATTGGACCAACAGGTGTTGGTAAAACAGAGATATCTAGAAGATTGTCAAAACTTGCTGAAGCGCCTTTTGTAAAAGTTGAAGCTACAAGATTTACTGAAGTAGGCTATGTGGGTAGAGATGTTGAACAAATTGTGAGGGACCTAGTTGAAATTGCCATTTCAATGGAAAAAGTTAAGAAAAGAAAAGAGGTTAAAGCCAAAGCACAAAAATTAGCTGAGGATAAAGTTTTAGATGCTCTGGTTGGGAAAAAAGCTAGCGCAGCAACAAGAGAGAGTTTTAGACAAAGACTTAGAAATGGTGATTTAGATGACAACGAAATAGAAATCGCAGTAAGTGATTCTGGAAGAAATTCTACATCTTTTGAAATTCCAGGAATGCCTGGTGCAAATGTTGGCATGATTAATATCGGAGAGATGCTAGGAAAATCTATGGGTACTAAAGAGAAAAAGAAAAAAATGACTGTAAAAGAATCTCATGAAATATTAATTAATGATGAATCAGATAAATTGATAGAACAAGATAAGATTATTAAAGCAGCCAAAATTTCAACCGAAAATAATGGTATAGTTTTTTTGGATGAGATCGACAAAATTTCAGGAAGAACTGACAGAGTTGGTGGTGATGTATCAAGAGAGGGTGTACAAAGAGATTTACTGCCATTGATTGAGGGTACTACAGTAAATACAAAGTATGGTCCAATTAAAACAGATCACATCTTATTTATTGCGTCTGGAGCATTTCAACTTGCGAAACCATCTGATTTATTGCCAGAACTACAAGGTAGATTACCAATAAGAGTAGAACTTGAAGCTTTAACAAGTGAAGATTTTAAAAGAATTCTAAAAGAGCCAGATTTCAGTTTAATTAAACAATACATAGCCCTTTTAAAAACCGAAAATGTTGATCTTGAGTTTTCTGATGATGGTATCGACGCAATAGCAAATATTGCCTCTGAAGTTAACTCTACAGTAGAAAATATTGGTGCAAGAAGACTTCATACGATAATAGAAAAAATTTTAGATGAAATTAGTTTTACTGCAACTGATAGATCTGGTGAAAAAATTGTTATAAATAAGGAATATATTAATAAAAACTTAGATAATTTGGTGAAAGATACAGATCTATCGAAGTTTATTTTATAATTTTTTTAATTGGGTATAAAAAATCTCTCATTTTTTTCCCAAAAAATTTTCTAATCAAAGTGAAAAATGTAATCTTTTTTTCTGATGGATATGTTTCTCCCTTTACTAAATCAATTTTATCCTCCCAATATAATTGTAAAATAAAACTATCCTCAAAAAACTTTTGAAATTTATTGATTGATCCTACAGATAAAAATTTTTGTAACACATCTAATTTTTTGGTATATTTGAGCTGGCCTTTTACATCATCAAATTCCAACCACCACTTATGACCGATATCGTCTTCATCACAACCAATCACTAAATTATCTGCTAATTTTGTTGGAAGTTCAATATAACCTGCTTTAGCAATCCTCTCAACTTCTTGAGTAAATTCATTAATATTTGGTACATGTTCTAAAACATGACTTAAAATTACGTAATCAAATTCTTTATCTTTAAATGGTAATTTCTTATCTACTTTTAAGAGAGTGAAATTTAAATTTTTTTCTGAAAACTGCTTTGTATAATCAAATATATCTGCAAAATGATTAGCTTCCTCCCAATAATTAACATGGGTGCAGCCTAAATCTAATATCTTTAAATGATTGTTTTTTTTTAAATACTCTTTTTGAAATAATTTATGCGTTCTTTTTATTGTCATTTTTTTTTGCGTAAATATACATAAAAAGCACCTTCTCCTCCATCCTCAATTCTAGCTGGAGTAATTTCTTTAATCAAACCACTTAATGATGAGTTATTTTTTAAAAAATCAGGTACAGAGTATTTTAAAATTCCCAATTTCTGTGAAGTATAAGGATCCTTATCATTTTGTGAGTGAATTCCTTTGCCTGTAACTATTATTAATTTTTCGGACCCAAAAGCAAATGAATCATCTATGAATTGCTTTACTTTAATATTTGCATCATCAAGTGAATAACCATGTAAATCTAGCAATCTAATTTTAATATTTTTTTCTGTAGAAAAATTTTTATCTTTATTCTCAAGTTTATCATTTTTAGATATAAAGTTTTCCCAATCCTTTTTATCTTTTTCTGAAATTTTTTTATTCAACTATGTAAGTGTATCTACTAACTGCCAATTTGGATTATTTGATCTTATGTCTCTTGAAAACACCCAAGTGTCATAAATTTTTTTAATTTTATCGGGATCTCCTGAAACAATTTTTTTATCTTTATCTCTTATGCAAGTAATAATCTCTCCAACGAAGTCAACTGTCACCTGTAGTGCCTTATCAATTTTTTTATGATCTTTTATCTTTGCAGAATTAATACCTATAAATGTAATTTCAGCAAAATGACCTCGCTTGTCTCTCTCCTTTAAAGCTTTATCAAACTGATTATATATTTTTTCACTAAGCAAAGGTTTACTATTTATTATTTTGTTATCGTTATCACTAAAATCTGTAATGATAGTTTCATAAGCAATTTTCGCCCCATTTAGAAATTCACTTTGAGCTCTTTCATCAAATTCATTATTTTTATTTGCTTTTGTTTCAAGATTGACATTTTTGAGAACTTCCTGAAACTGAGGGGGTGTTTTTCCATCAAAACCAGTTCGTTTACCTAAAATTCCTCTTAATCTTAAAAAAATGAATCCTGCGATCATTGCTAGCAAAATTATATCTATATATTCGAAACTGTAATTCATGATCATATAGTAATTACTCTGTTGAATAATTTCAACTAACAATTACATTAAAGACAAATGAACACAGTTTTATTAGCACTAATTACGATACCAGTAATAGAAATTTATCTGTTTATTAAAATAGGGTCAAAGATTGGGGCCTTAAGCACAATTTTGTTAATTTTTTTTACAGCTATCTTGGGTGTATTTTACGCGAGATATGAAGGACTCAATACCATCAGATCTGGACTTACTCAATTAATTAAAAATCAGATTCCAGCCTATGAGATGATCTCAGGTGCTGCAATCGCTTTCTCCGCATTGTTATTAATCATACCTGGTTTTGCTACAGACTTTTTCGGTTTTTTAATTTTAATACCATTTACTAGAAAATTAATTTTTAAAAAATTTGCAAATAAAATACAAAAAAAAAACGAGAAAAATGATTTTATAGAAGGTGAGTTTCAAGATATAGAGGATGATGATGACAGAAAAATATAAAATTTTAGCAAAATATATAAAAGACTCATCAAGTGAAACTCCGGACGTTGAAACTTATTTATTTGTCAAAGAAAATATTTCAAAATATAAGCTTAAAATTGACATAAAAACCAAGCCTTTAAAAAATGCATTGTTAGAGATTAACATTACTTTTACGTACAAAGATGATAATACAAATGAAAAAAAATCTTTCTATGAAATAACTTATGCCGTAATTGTTAAAATAAACGATGAAATAAAAGAAAAAAAAGATTTAGAGAAAATAATTCTATGCGACATACCTAGTTCAATTTATTCAGAACTTGAAAAATCATTTTTAAATTTAATTCATAATTCTGGACATCCAAATTTAGAATTTGGAAAAAAAGTAGATTTTAATAAACTTTTTAATGAACGATTTAGTTAAAAAAATTTCTCTTTATTTTATTTTTTAAATATTCTCCATGCAACTTAATCTCTTCAGCTGAAGGGTATACTATTTTCTTAAAATATGATTTTTGAACATCAATTTTTTCATTTTTATTTTCATAATTAGCTTTAAAATCTAATGTAGGCTCTCTTTGATCAATTAGATTTATATAAACTTTAGTCAAAAGATCACAATCTATTAAAGCTGAATGATTTTTTCGTTTTGAATTATCTATTCTGTATTTTTTACATAAAGCATCTAGACTTATTGAGGAACCAGGAAATTTGTTCTTTGCTAATTCAAGAGTATCAATAATTTCATTTTTAATTTTTTCTTTACCAAGTATTCCCAATTCATTGTTTAAATGAGATAGATCAAACTCAGCATTATGGATAATAAGTTTTTTATCTTTTATAAAATTTAAAAATTCTTCAACTATATTAGCAAATTTTTTTTGTTTAGATAAAAATTCGTCAGAATATCCATGAACCTGAAAAGCTTTTTCTGAGACTTTTCTTTCTGGATTTAAATAACAATGAAACCTGTTTGATGTTGGAATAAAATTATCTAATTCTATACAACCAATCTCAACAATTCTATGGCCGTCTTTCACTGAGAGACCTGTTGTTTCAGTATCTAATACTACTTCTTTCATTTAAAACATTGTTTAAAATATTCTTAACATATTTTTTTACTGTTCTCATTTTAAAATCATTTTTAATTATAAAATCAGATTTTTTCTTTTTCTTTTCTATTGGAAGCTGTATTTTCTTAAATTGATTTATTAAAGTGATATTGTAGTTTTTTCGTTTTTTTAATCTTTTTTTAACTTCATTAGAATTTCCTTGGACAAAAACAACTATATCATTTTTATTATTTAATTTATTTTCTAAATATAACGGAATATCTAAAATTATTATTTTCTTGTTTTTATTATTTTTTATAAAGCTCATTAATTTTTTCTTTATAATTGGATGGATAATCTTTGTTATTAGATTAAGATTTTTTTTATTATCTAAAATCGCGCTTATTAATTCTTGTTTTTTTACTGGAAATTTTGAAAAAAAATTTGGTAATTTTTTTTTTAGTTTTAAAAAAATTTTTTTATCTTTGCTATAAATTCTGTTAACCTCCAAATCAGCATTAAAAATTGGGAATTTGAATAATTTTGCAATATGAGACTTACCAGAACCAATAGATCCTACTAAAGCTATTCTAATCATTTTCAAAAAAATTTAATATATTTTTATCGATTTTTGGAACAATATCATGCCAAATTTGAAAGGCTTTTTGAGCCTGATATAAAAACATAGATTTACCGTTTAAAGTATTGTGACCTAAATTTTTTGCTGACTCTAAAAATTTTGTTTGGGGTGGATTATATATAACATCATAAAATAATTTTTTGGGTTTAATGCCTTTGAAATCAATATTTAAATCATCATTTTTGTTTAAACCAATGCTAGTAGCGTTAATTAATATATCGCTTTCAATCAACTTGCCCCATTCTATTTCTTGAATAAAAGAAAAATTATTTTTAATTTTTTGAATTTTACTTTGCGTTCGGTTTGAAATAAAAACATTCTTAATTCCAAGTTTAATTAAACCCTCTATTATTGAGGGCACCACACCGCCAGCTCCTAAAATTAGGGCTGTTTTGCCTTTAAATTCTAAACATAGATCTTTCAGTGATAACTCAAATCCAAAAACATCTGTATTATCACCAAAAATTTTATTATCTTTTTTATAAATTGTATTAACTGAATTCGTTTTCTCAGCTATAGGTGAAAGTTTTTCTATATATGGAATAACAGCTTGTTTAAATGGAACGGTCACATTCATTGCAAACAAGCCATCATTTTTTAATTCTTTAAATATTTCTTCCAATTTTTGGTTATCATTTAGTAATTTTTTTTCATAAATCCCATCAATATTATTTTTTTTAAGCCAATAATTATGAATTTTTGGAGACAAAGAATGCTCTACTGGATTTCCTATAATCAAGTGTTTTTTCATTTTTTAGTCAGTTAAATTTTTTAAATATTCTTTTATCTTTTTTATTGGTAGTCCCATTATTGTATCTTTATCTCCTTCAATTTTTGAAAACAAAGTTTTTCCCAATCCTTCAATTTGATAAACATTATAGGCATAAAGATTTTCATCACTAATTTTATTAAGATAGTTTTTTAAATCTTGTTCAGCAAAATTTTTCATAACTAATTTAGCTTTTTCAGTATAATTCCAAATCATATTTCCATTTCTTGATATACAAACAGAGCTTATTAAATAATGTGTTTTATTATTAAGTTTTTTCAAAATTTCTAATGCTTCTTCTCTACTCTTTGGTTTTGATATAATTTCACCTTCTAAATCTATAACACTGTCTGCACCTATTACAATTGTGTTTGGCTTTTTGTTGCTAATCTTATTAGCTTTTAATTCTGATAAATTTTTAGAAATAAATTCTGGGCTTGCCTTTTCTTTTATTAGACTCTCCTTAAATATGTCTTCATCAATATTTGAAGGTATAACTTCGCAATTAATATTATTATTATACAATATTTCTTTTCTGACTTTGCTTTTCGAAGCAAGTATTACACTAAACATTTTGTTTATAAATTTCGTAAATCTTGATTATTGACGCTGCTGTTTCTTCAACTGATTTTCTTGTAACATCAATTGTTGGCCATTTATACTTCTTAAAAGTATTTTTAGCTTCATCTACTTCTTTTTTAATATTTTCTATATCTGTATAAAATTTATTTTCTGTTTCTTTAAGTGAGCTCATTCGGTTTTTTCTTAAATCTGCTAGCCTTTCGGGTTCTGTATTTAAGCCAACCACACACGTAGCATTTGGATTTTTAATTAAACTTTTTGGTAATGAATCTTTATTTACTAACGGAATATTAGATGTCTTAAATCCTTTATTAGCAAGATAAATTGATGTTGGCGTTTTGCTTGTTCTGCTTACACCTAACAAAATAATATCTGATTTATTAATTTCATTGATTAAATTTCCATCATCATGATTCATCGTAAATTGTATCGCTTCTATTCTTTTATAATATTCATCATTAAGTACGTGTTGGCCACTTGGAACGTGAGATGCTTTTTGATTAAGTAATTTAGAAAAACTTAAAATTAAATTTCCTAAAATGCCAAAGCATGGTATTTTTTTATCACTACTGACATTTGCTAAATATTTAGCTAAACTATTATCAACAATTGTATAAAGTATAATTGAATTCGGATCAGTAATTACTTCAGATATGATCTTATCTATTTGATTTTCAGTTCTAGTAAAAGAATAAGATATCACTTTGTACTCAATATTTTTAAATTGAGCTTTTATTGCAAAAAAAATACGTTCTAATGTCTCACCAGTTGAATCAGATATTAAATAAATTTTATAAGTATTATTCATGTATAAATTGTCAATATTATTGTATTAATTAATCTATTTTGGTTAATTTTAATAATAATAAAATTTTACTGTAAAAAACTGTATTTTATTAACAATTTTAGACAAATGTATAACATTATTCATAATTTGAATAAAAATTTAATAAGCTTCAATTTATTAGATATATTAAATTAATTTAATTTATTAAATGTTAATAATTAGTTAATAAAATGTTGAACAAATTTAATCACCATAATTCACAGTCTATATTACTACTAATAATAACTATATTTAATTATTAATATGACACCATTAAATGAAGTAATAATTAATAAGAAAACAAATATAAATCCTGTATGGATTATGAGACAAGCAGGAAGATATTTGCCCGAATTTAGAGAGATCCGAAAAAAGAATAATGATTTTATTAAACTTTGTTTAAATGAAAATTTAGCATCTGAAATAACGTTACAACCTCTAAAAAGATTTGATTTAGATGCAGCTATAATATTTTCAGATATTCTTATGTTACCATATGGGTTAGATCAAAAAGTAGAATTTAAAAAAAACTTTGGGCCAATTTTAGGTGATTTTAAACTTGATGAGGCATCAAGATTAGATGAAATTGATTTTGTCCAAAAAATATATCCTGTTTATAAAGCCATAAGATCTGTTAGCAACAATATTCTTACTAACAACAAAAGTACAATAGGATTTGTTGGGGCACCATGGACTTTGTTAGTTTATATAATAAATAAACAATCCCCTAAATTAAATTTAAAAAAAGATTTTTTTAAAGATAATTTTTTAATTAATAGGATTTTGTCTTTATTAGATAAATTTCTAAAAATTCATATCAAAAATCAAATTGATAATGGAGCTGATGTAATTCAAATTTTTGATAGTTGGGCTGGGTTATTAGATGAAAAAGATCTTCCAAATTATGTTTATATACCAACTTTAGAGTTAGTTAACTATACAAAATCTTTAAATGTACCAGTTATATGTTTTCCAAGAAATATTAAAAATTACAAAAATTTTTGTGAAATAGTTAACCCTGATGCAATTTGTATTGACTATGAAATAAATCCTGAACAAGTAATAAATGAAATTAAAATTCCAATACAAGGTGGTTTGGATCCGAAAACTTTATTAACAGATAAAGAAAATTTAAAAAAAGAAGCAACAAAATATTTAGATATATTTAAAAACCACCCATATATTTTTAATTTAGGACATGGTGTTTTACCAGAAACAGACCCAAACATGATGGATTATTTAATAAAATTAGTAAAAGACTATTAATGAAGAAAGCAGTAATTTTATTTAACCTAGGAGGACCAGATAAGTTGGAGAATGTTGAGCCTTTCCTTTTTAATCTCTTTAATGATCCGGCTATATTGAATCTCCCAAGTTTTATAAGATATCCGCTTGCAAAATTAATTTCTAACAGAAGAGCACCGACAGCAAAAAAAATCTATCAGGAACTTGGTGGTTCATCTCCAATATTAAAGTTAACCAATGATCAAGCAACTGCTTTGGAAAATAATCTCAATAATGACATCGATCATCAATATAAATGTTTTGTTGTAATGAGGTGTTGGCATCCTAGGGCTGAAGACGTAATTAACGATGTTTTTAATTATAAACCAGACGAGGTTATTCTTTTGCCTTTATATCCACAATATTCAGCAGCAACTTCTGGTTCATCCATAAAAGAATGGCATGAAGTTTGTGATAAAAACAAATTTAAAGTAAAAACATCAACTATTTGTTGTTATCCAACTGACGATTTTTTTATTCAAAGTCACGCTGAAGAAATAATGGAAAAAATAAAAAGCTTGACCAATTTTAAGTTAATTTTTTCAGCTCATGGCTTACCAGAAAAAAATATTAAAAAAGGCGATCCTTATCAGTGGCAAGTTGAACAAACAGTAAATAGTGTTATTAAAAGTTTAAATATTAATGATCTTGACTGGATATTAAGTTATCAAAGTAGAGTTGGACCTCTGAAATGGATAGGACCATCGACTGAACATGTAATTATTAAAAATTCAAAATTAGGAAAAAAGATTGTTTTAGTTCCAATCGCATTTGTTTCAGAACACTCAGAAACCCTGGTTGAACTTGATATAGAATATAAAGAATTAGCTGATAAAAATGGGTGTAAAAATTATATCAGAGTACCCGCTTTAGGAACAAATAAGAATTTTATTGAATCCCTAACCTCTTTAGTTTTAAATAAAGAGAAAAATAGATTTTCTAAAGATTTGTGTCCTCCAAAAACACAGTGCCCAAATCAATTTATAAAATGTCCTTGCCTTTAAAATGAATACATATTTATTATTCAAAAGCCTCCATTTAATTGCCGTTATTTCTTGGATGGCTGGTCTTTTATATTTACCGAGAATATTTGTTTATCACTCTGAAAACGATAATGAAATTATTACTAATGTTTTTAAAACAATGGAAAAAAAATTATTTTATTACATAATGACACCAGCAATGGTTTTGAGTTGGTTTTTTGGTTTGATTCTTATCCACGAAATTGGTTTTAATCAGCTTGTTAATTTATGGCTTCAATTAAAATTGTTACTTGTAACTTTGCTAACTATCTATCATTTTTATTTGGGCTCTTTGCTTACAAAATTTAAATCTGATTTAAATGAAAAGACTTCAAAATTTTATCGTTACATAAACGAAATACCTACATTATTGTTAATTTTGATTGTTTTTATTGTAATTTTCAAGCCAATCTAGGGTTGAATTATAATAAATAGTATATATATTTATATTATTATTAAGTCCTTAATAATTTTATTCATGAACATACAAGAATTAAAACTAAAATCATCCGAGCAACTTATTACGCAAGCAGAAGAATTAGGAATTGAAAACGCTAGCACTTTAAGAAAACAAGAAATTCTTTTTGCAATTTTAAAAAAAGTAGCTGAAAAAGAGGAAATTACAGGTGCTGGTGTATTGCAATTACTTCAAGATGGCTTCGGCTTTTTAAGAGCAATGGAGTCTAACTATTTACCTGGACCAGATGATATTTATGTAAGTCCAAGCCAGATTAGAAAGTTTGGATTAAGAACAGGAGATACAGTTGAAGGACCATCTTTATCCAGACAAACAGTTGGTAATGGAAGTTGAAACAACTAAGGTAGATAAAAAACAAGATTTAACTCCAAGATTAATTGACTTAGTAAGCCCAATTGGCAAAGGTCAAAGATCAATTATAATTTCACCGCCTAAAGCTGGTAAAACAATGATACTTCAAAGTATAGCAAACTCAATTGCCAAAAATTATCCAGAATGCTATTTGATAGTTTTACTTATAGATGAACGACCAGAAGAGGTAACGGACATGCAACGAACAGTAAAAGGTGAAGTAATAAGTTCTACTTTTGACGAACCAGCTCAACGTCACGTAGCAGTTGCCGAAATGGTTATAGAAAAGGCAAAAAGGCTAACAGAACACAAGAAAGATGTAGTAATACTTTTAGACTCAATTACAAGATTAGGAAGAGCTTATAATGCAGTCATACCAAGTTCGGGAAAAGTGTTAACAGGTGGTGTGGATGCAAATGCACTTCAAAGACCTAAAAGATTTTTTGGAGCAGCGAGGAATATAGAGGAAGGTGGTTCTTTAACAATAATATCAACTGCATTAATTGATACTGGCAGTAGAATGGATGAAGTAATCTTTGAAGAATTTAAAGGAACTGGTAACAGCGAAACAGTTTTAGATAGAAAAATTGCCGATAAACGAATTTACCCAGCAATTGATATAACAAAATCTGGCACAAGAAGAGAAGAACTTTTATTTGATAAAAGCGATTTACAAAAAATGAATGTTATTAGAAGAATTATTGCCCCAATGGGCACTATGGATGCAATAGAATTTATTAATTCTAAATTAAAAGATACAAAAAATAATTCAGAATTTTTCAATTCAATGAATAAACCTGCTTAATTTTGTTCGATTATATTTTTTAGTTTATCTAATCCAAATTCAAAATTTTTCCATTTTTCGATAGAGGATTTATAGATTGGTGATCTTACTTGTGCTAAACTAGCAGTAGCAACCGCTTTTTTATTTTGATGAGGATTTAAACAATTTTCATCCCAATCTAATTCACAAAATTCTAACAATTTTTTTACTTCTTGTTCTTTATTATTAATTAGATTTTCATATGATAATTGGTAAATTTGGTCTTTGAATTTGTTATCCCAAAATAACATCAAATCTTTATATAAATTGAAAAATTGTCCTATTTTTTCGAGATTGTAACAAAAACCTAGTGATCCTGCTGAAAATGAGTTTTTATAATTTGAAAAACAAATATCCATTGGATTTCTATTACAATGAATTATTTTTGAATTTGGAAATATCATTTTGATAAAACCGATCCATCTAAAATTTAAAGGAGCTTTGTCTGTTATAATTTTATTTTTTGATCCATGTAATTTTAATTTTTCAGAGTATTCAATTTGCATTTTTTCTAAATCTTCGAAATTAACTTGTTTAATATCCTTAAATATTTCCCAAAGACGAAAATTTTTATTTTCTCTATTTTTTGAAAAATTTTCAATAGACTCTGTCATATAATTAAGTTCACCTGCTCCATGAACATCGCTATGTGCGGATATTATTTGCTCAACAAGAGTTGTTCCAGATCTTGGCATACCAAGTATAAAAATAATTTTTTCCTCTAAAGGCTTGATATTCTCCATTTTTATGGTCTCAAAAATTCTTTTTATTTCTATAAAAAGTTTTCTATCATCTTCAACATTGTACTGTATTTGCTTATCCATTATTAAGTTACCAAGGCTTAAATATTTAAATGCCCCATGAAATTCTTCGAAATCCTCACAAGCTTTTCCCAGACCAAAATACAATGATTTAAGATCGTTTTGATCCTTTATAATATCTATCTTATTTTTCATTGATAAAAAGTGAGGATCATTAGCATTTTCATATTTGTGAATTGTGCTAATAGCCTTATCTGCAGAGGTATTTTGTGGATTTAATTTATTGATAATTCTGTAGTTTTCTAAAGCAGCATCAAATCTTCCCATTTGTTGATTGAGGTTACCTAAAGCCATATTTATAGTTTCATCTGCGGTAGATTGTTTACTAAGTTTTAATGCTTTAACATAATTTTCTCTAGCTTGTTCTGTTTTGCCTTCTTTAAGATCTAAATTTCCTAAATTGAGCAATGCATCTACAAAATTTGCATTAATTGATATGGCTTTCTCTAAATATTCTCTTGAAATTTTATTCTTATTTATATTTGAATTAATTAAACCAAGGTTATTTAAAACGAAAATATCATTGGGCCTTAATTCAAGTCCTTCTTTTAATATTCGGAGTGCCTCATCATTTTCACCTAAAGACGATAATGAAAGTGCGGTCGCATTGTAAAACATTAATTCGTTTGGAAATTTTTTTATTAAAATTTTCCCCTTTTGGACTGCTTCATTAAATTTTTTTGAATTATAAAGATTAACTAAAATTGAAGCTTGATTTTCTAAATACTTTGTATCCATTTATTTTTAAGTAAAGAATTGACTAAATTATCATTTAAATTTTAATTATATCTAATAAAAAAATTCAAGATATAATAAATTAATGACTATATATGCTCTCTCTAGCGGTTCTGGTGTATCTGGTATAGCTGTAATTCGGATTTCAGGAAAAAATACTTCAGGCCTGCTTAAATTGATAACAAAAGATGACATTCCAAAGCCAAGAGTCGCTACCCTTAGAAAATTAAGCAATATCAAGACATCTGAATTGATTGATGAGGGTATTATATTATGGTTTCCTGGGCCTGAGAGCTACACAGGAGAAGATATGGCAGAAATTCATGTTCATGGTGGTAAGGCAGTCATTCAATCGATGTTAGATACCCTTTCTACGTCTAAGGATTGTAGACTAGCAGAGCCAGGTGAATTTACTAGACTTGCTTTTCAAAATGGAAAAATAGATTTGTTAAAAGCCGAGAGTATTTCTGATCTAATATCAGCAGAAACCGAAATCCAAAGATTACAAGCATTAAGAGTAATGCAGGGATCGTTTTCAAAAACATTTAATATTTTGAGAGAAGAATTATTAAAAATTTTATCATTTGTTGAAGCAAAAATTGATTTTCCTGATGAAGATCTTCCAGAGAGAGAGTTAAGTGAAATTAAAAAAGTTTCAGGTAGTGTTTTATTAAAAATTGAAAAGATTTTAAATGATCAAAAAGTTGGTGAAATAATTCGTGAAGGGTTCAAAATTGCAATTATAGGTCCAACAAATGCTGGAAAATCTAGTTTGTTAAATTACTTATCTAAAAGAGAAGCTGCTATTGTTTCAGAAACAGCAGGAACAACAAGAGATGTTATTGAAGTTCATTTGAATTTAGATGGCTATCCAGTTATAATTTCGGATACAGCAGGGATAAGAGTTTCAAAAGATGATATTGAAAAACAGGGCATAAAATTAGCATTAAAAAAGGTGGAAAATGCTGATTTAAAATTAGTCGTTTTAGACGCAAAAAAGCCTGATTTAAGCGGTTTTTTTAAGGATTTACTAAAAAAAGATGGGATCCTTGTAATTAACAAGTCAGATTTAATAAATAATAAATTAGATAATAGTTTTAAAAATATAAGTCATGTTTTGATTTCTCTGAAAGAAAATCGAAACTTAGATTTACTTATATCAAATATTAAAAAACACCTAAAAAATAAGTTTACTGATCAGGATGATGTTTTAATAACGAGGGAAAGACATAGACAAAATTTAATTCAATGTGCGAAACATTTAAGAGATTTTGAAAAGAAAAACGAAGTACAAGATTTTGATAAAGCCGCGGAAGATCTTCGCTTAGCTACCAAACATTTGGGCATGATAGTCGGTAAAGTTGATGTAGAAGAGATTTTAGGTAGTATTTTCAATGACTTTTGTATAGGTAAATAATAAAATTTACTAATTTTTACTGAATAATTTTCAATTTTTGTGGGAAATTTAAACACTGTAAATAGAGCAACTCAAATCTTGTAAATATTATAATCGAATATAGATTTAACTAATGAAAAAAGATTTATCATTTGATGTAGTTGTGATTGGTGGTGGTCACGCAGGATGCGAAGCTGCGGCAGCATCCGCAAGACTAGGTGTAAATACAGCATTGTTTACCCACAACAGCAAAACTATTGGTGAAATGTCTTGCAACCCAGCCATTGGAGGCTTGGGAAAAGGCCATCTTGTCAGAGAAATAGATGCTTTAGACGGAGTAATGGGTGAAATTGCTGATAAGTCTGGTATTCAATTTAAGTTATTAAATAGAAGTAGAGGACCAGCTGTGAGGGGACCAAGAACTCAATCTGATAGATCTCTTTATAGAAAATATATGCAAGAAAAACTTGTAAACTACTGTAATTTAAGCATTTTTTCGAATCCTGTAATTGAGTTCATTTTCCAAGAAAATCAAATAAAAGGTTTTATTACTTTAAAAGGCAATAAAGTAAAATGTAATAAATTAATTTTAACAACGGGTACTTTTTTGAATGGTTTAATTCACATTGGTGATCAAAGAACACCAGCTGGCCGATATAACGAAAAACCAAGCACGGGATTAAGTGAACAGTTAAAAAAATATAGATTTAAGATGGGAAGATTAAAAACAGGAACACCTCCTAGATTAGATTCCAGATCCATAAATTTTAAAAATTTAGAAAAACAATCTGCAGATGACGACCCATATTTTTTTTCTTTTTTAACAAAGAAAAATATTAATAGGCAGGTCACTTGTTCAATGACTTATACAAATAAAAAGGTTCATGAAATCATTGAAAAGAATTTATCTAAAAGCGCAATGTACTCAGGTAATATTCAGGGGGTTGGTCCTAGGTATTGTCCATCGATTGAAGATAAAATAGTAAAATTTGCTGATAAAACTAGGCACCAGATATTTTTAGAGCCTGAAGGGCTTAATGATCATACAATTTACCCAAATGGTATATCTACTTCTCTACCTGAGGTAGTACAATACGAAATACTCAACAATATCAACGGTTTAGAAAATGTAAAAGTATTAAGACCCGGATATGCAATAGAATATGACTATATAGACCCAAGAGAACTCTTACTAACCCTAGAAACAAAAAAAATCAAAAATTTATATTTGGCTGGTCAGATTAATGGAACTACAGGATATGAGGAAGCTGCTGCTCAAGGTTTAATTGCAGGAATTAATGCTGCTTTAGCTATGAAAAAAATGGAACCCTTCATCCTTGATAGATCAGATGCATATATTGGAGTAATGATCGATGATTTGGTTACAAAGGGAGTCGCGGAGCCTTATAGGATGTTTACATCTAGAGCTGAATATAGACTCAGTTTGAGATCTGATAATGCGGATCTAAGGCTTACTCACAAAGGAATAAAGATCGGTCTTGTTTCAAATCAGAGAAAAGAGTTATTTGAGGATAAATTTCAAAAATTGAGTAAAATCTCGTTGCAAATGGCAAATTCTCACATTTCACCATCTAAAGCAGAAGCATACGGAGTAAAAGTTGCAAAGGATGGTATTTTTAGGTCAGCTGAGGAAGTTTTAACACAAAAAGATGTTAATATGAGAAAAATTAGAGAAATATGGCCAGAAATTCCATGTTTTGGAAGTGAAATTGATGAACAAATTGAAATTAATTCACATTATAGAGGATATTTAAAAAAACAAAGAGCTGATATTTTAGCATTTAAGAGGGATGAAAACCTGTCGATACCAGATGACATCAATTATGATCAATTTTCAGGATTATCTAACGAGGTTAAAGCTAAATTTAAGGAAATAAGGCCAAAAACAATGGGTCAAGCATTAAGAATTGATGGAATTACGCCTGCTGCTGTATATATTTTGTTGTCACACGTTAAAAGAAAGTCTATTAAGCATATAGCTTAATGGATAATGTAATTTTAAATTATTACTCAAAAATCAATGGATTGAATGTTTCACGTGAAACTTGTAATGAGCTGGAAAGCTTAATCTCAATGATTTTAGAAAAAAACAAGAAAATTAACATAATAAGCAAAAAAACATGTGAAAAAAATCTAGTTAGAGAGCGTCATATAATTGATTCTGCACAAATCATTGATTTTGTTGATTTAAATAGCAATACAACTACAGATTTAGGAACTGGGGGTGGAATGCCAGGGTTAATAGTAGCTGTTATTATGAAAAAATTAAAAAATAGCATGAAAATTAATCTTTATGAAAAAAGCTATCACAAATGCGTTTTTCTTAAAGAAGTCTCGAAAAAATTAAAACTTAATACAGAAGTAATTCAAAAAGATATTTTTAAATTAAATAATATTGAAACAGGAACAGTAATGTCAAGAGCGTTTAAACCAATGCCAATTATTTTAAACTTAGTGAGTCAAAATTTTAAAAAATATAAAAATGTAATTCTTTTCATGGGTGATAAAGGAAGAAAAATTTTTAATGATGCACTTCAAGAGTGGGAATTAGATTATGAAGAAAAAAAAAGTTTAACAAATAACGACTCGTTTATATTAAATATTAAAAATATAAAAAAAAAAAATTGATGAAAATTATTTCAATTATAAATCAAAAAGGTGGAGTTGGTAAAACAACAACAGTTATCAATTTAGCTTCTGCATTATCACAACAAGGTAAAAAAATTTTAGTTATAGATTTAGATCCACAAGGAAATGCCACTACTGGTTTAGGATTATCTAATACCGAGCAATCAGATCAAACTATTTATGGAATTCTAAATGGGGCAATGTCGATTTCAAACGTAATTAAAAAAACAAAATTTGAAAATTTGGATTTAATTACATCAAATGTCGATCTGTCTGGACTAGAAGTCGAAACCGCAGGAGACAACGATAGAGCTTTTATTTTAAAGGCTAAATTAACCGCATATTTAAACGATTCTAGAGGAATATATGATTATATCTTAATTGACTGTCCGCCTTCCTTAAGTTTACTGACTGTAATGGCGTTAGTATCTTCAAATTCTTTATTAGTACCTCTACAAACAGAATTTTTTGCTCTAGAGGGCTTAACTCAATTGATGAAAACTATTGAAAGAATAAAAGTTAACTTAAATCCTGAATTAGAAATCCAAGGAATACTTTTAACAATGTATGATCGAAGAAATAAGCTATCATCTCAAGTAGAACAAGAGGCTAGAGGTTATTTTAAAGATAAAGTGTATCAAACTGTAATACCAAGAAATGTACGATTATCTGAAGCCCCATCCCATGGTGTACCAGTTCTAATATATGATAAAAATTGTCCTGGAAGTAAATCTTATTATAGTTTTACAGATGAATTTATTTCTCAAGAAAATAAAATTGGAAGTGCTGCGTAATGAACAAAATTAAAAAAGGCTTGGGAAGAGGACTATCTTCTTTGATTGGCGAAACAAAAGTAGAAACTAAAACAAATAAATTGCCATTAAGCGAAATTCAACCAAATAAATTTCAACCCAGAAAAAATTTTGACGAGGAAAGTTTAAATGATTTAACAAATTCGATTCGAGAGAGAGGAGTAATTCAGCCTATAATTGTTAGAAAATCAAATGAGAAATATGAAATAATTGCTGGTGAGAGAAGATGGTTATCAGCAAGAAAAGCAGGACTCCATGAAATTCCAGTGGTGGTAACAGATGCAGATGACTTAAAATCTTTGGAGTTTGCTATTGTTGAAAATGTTCAAAGACATGACCTGAATCCTCTAGAAGAAGCGTTAGGCTACAAAAGATTGATTGATGAGTTTTCTTATGATCAAGAAAAGGTATCAAAATTTATTGGTAAAAGCCGAAGCTATATCACTAATACATTGCGTTTGTTAAATTTACCATCAGATGTTCTAAAGTTTGTTGAAGAAAAAAAAATAACAGCTGGACATGCTAAAATTTTAGTTGGTTTAGATAATGCATCATTTATAGCTAGTAAAATTGTTGAAAAAAAATTATCTGTTCGTCAAACAGAAAATTTTGTTAAAATTTTCAAAAAAAAGTCTTATAAAAAAGCTTTACCTAAAGACCCTAATATTAAGCATTTGGAAGAGTCTTTAATAGATAAAATTGGTCTTAACGTTTCTATAAAAAACGATAAAAGAAATAAAGGCACAATTACCTTTTCTTATCATGATATGGATCAACTTAATAAAATAATTGATATTATTAAGCTTAATTATTAACTGTTTTTGAATTTTCAAAAATAAAGTTTAATAGAAGACTTTGGGAAATTTGACTATTTTTTTTTGAAAGTAGTTCAATTTCATTTATCTCATCAATTAATTTTTTAAGTTTTGACTCCGACCAATTAATAAGTTGTTTTTTAACATAAGGTTTTTCTTTCCAAAATATTGGTGGTTTGAACTTAGATATTGCCTCATCAAAATTTTTGTTTTGTTTGGAATTTACAGCAAGATTAAGTAATCTTTTAGCTTTTGTTAAAAAAATTCTTAAAATTAGTATTACATCCTCATTTGAAAAATGATTTTCATTCATGATTTTTAATAACTTATTTTGATTTTTTGCAAGGCACGTTTCAACTAGTTCGGATATTTCATAGTTTTTGCCTAGATTGGTAAGCTTAATTATATCAACATCTCTAATCTCTTTTTTATTAAGCGCAAAATTTTCAATTTTTTTCAATTCATTATTGAGATGCTGTCGGCTTTGATTAGCTCTATCAATTATTAAGTTAATTGTTTGTTGAGAAATTTTAATACCTTTCTTTTTAAAAAAATTATTTGCGATCATATTCAAACTTTTGTGTTCATCTGGATAGAATGGAATACATATTACATTGTTTGTTTTTTCAAAAAAGTTTCTCAGTTTAGATTTTTTATCTAATAAATCAGAAATTAAGATTACAGTTATATCTGAATTTTGTAATTCATAAATCTCATTAATCATTTCTTTGAGTTTGTCTGTTGCATTTTTGATAACAATAATTTTTTCATTTTCAAAAAAAGATTTAGTTGAAATTGAGTTAATGAAGTTTTCTATGTTAGATAGAATTTCTTTTTCAAAGTATAATGTTTTTTTTAAATTTTTTTGATGGCAAATTTTTTCTACAATTTCATCTTTAAAACCTTGATTGTCACCATAAAATAAAAATAAACTGAAGTTTTTTATGTTTATCTTATTAAGCTCAAAGTTTTTAATTATCATTTATATTGTTCTAAGTTCTAGTATTAAATTTTCAAAGATCTTATTTATTAAGTTTGTTTCTGTGTTATTTTTGTATTGATTTAATTCAAATTTATTTGATTGGTTATTAAAAGTGAAATTTTCTCTAAAATTAAGCTTTTTAATACTTTCTTTAGTTATCACGTCGACATTTAGTTCAATTTTAATCTCGTAACTAGCAGGATCACCTTTTGCATCTTTCATAATTACATTCTCTTGTTTATTTAAATCTAACTTTAGAGCGATGCTTTGTTTTCCATTCTCAACTGAATAAGGTTTAAGATTTTTAATTAGTTTTCTTGTAAGCTTGTTATCATCTGATATTTCAATTTTATTGATATAAAAATTAACCTGGCCGGAGGTAAATATCGGTTTGTAACCAACACAGTTACTTAAAAATATTATAAAAGATATAAGGATTATTTTTTTCATTTAATAATATAATTGATAATTTTATTCTTAACATAAATATGCTTTATAATTTCTTTATTTTCAAAATATTTTTTTAGATCTTTATCATCATTAATAATTTTGATTAACTCATTTTCTTTAATATCTTTTTTGCATTTAATCAAATTTCTTTTTTTTCCATTAATTTGAACAACTATATTGACAAATTCTTCCTCTAAATATTTTTTATCTACTTCTGGCCAAATATTTTTATTTTCTTCATTAAAATTAAATAAACATTCTGTTACTAAATGAGGTAACACAGGTTTCATTGCATATAAAATTTTTATATAATTTTTTCTTAAATTATCAGAGTTCCATGTATCTGTTTGATTTATCTTGCTAAAAAAATTATACATTTCATGAAAATTTGCAATTATTACGTTGTAATGAAAATTTTCTAAATTATTTGTGATTTTATTAATTATTTGATTTGTAAAAATTGAAATTTTAATATCTATCTCTTCTTC
>LULK01000272.1_pt1 | contig 30642 bp, 31 predicted proteins | sample 728181 | NCBI WGS metagenome assembly LULK01 (sample SAMN03860291, study PRJNA289734) | marine metagenome | biome: seawater column; feature: ocean; material: water; isolation source: Red Sea water column Station 169 - depth 10m | place: Saudi Arabia: Red Sea | collected 2011-10-15 | depth 10 m | reverse complement strand
ATACTTTTCCCTGCTAATAATTTTTTTTTATTAAAATTGTCTTTTTAGGAGAAAGTTATGAAAAAAATATTTTTAATGATTGCAGCGTTTGGAGTGTTCTCCATTCAAGCATCTGATCTTAAATATAACATTGGTTATGTTGATGGAGACATTGAAGTAGGATCAACGAGTATAGGTCTATCAAACATTACGTTGTCGGTTTCTTATCCGATAGAGTATATCGAGGGTCTATCTGTAGAGGCAGGAATTTCTGAACCTATCGGAGACGAAAAAATTACAGACGGATCTGATGTAATTGAATATGAAACTAGCGGTGCTTTTCTAAAAGGAATTTATCATTTCAACGAAACCTTTTTCGTAAACCTAAATTGGCATTATTCTGAACTCAAAGCTACTCTTAACGGTGTAGGCGGGAAAGCGTCTGATACCGAATTGGGTTATGGCGTTGGCATGGCGTTTGATGTTCCAAATCTAGGTGGAAAGATAATCATCGGTTATGAAGCTTTAGATACTGAATGGGTGGAAGATTTAGATTACGATGTCACTGAAATATATTTAAAATATCAATTCTAAATTTCATATCTTCGAATCAGAGGCATGAAATTGCCTCTGATTTTTAGTAGAGAACTAGGGCAGCGATCATCTCTTTCTGATTTTTGTGCCATTCTAATAATTATATTTCTGGCCTCCAGCAAATCGTATCCGGAATCTTTTAAAATCAACAAAGAAAAATAATCGGCCTCTTTTTCTTGATCCCTAGAAAAAACCAGAGAGCCAAAACGTGCTCCTAGGTCTGTAGTTTGGGAAATTAAATCATCGGAGCCGTCTATTACGGTCCCTAAAACCCTGCCGGCCAAACTACCTAATAAAATATTCCTTTGTGCATTGGCCACATGATTGCCTAAGTGATGCGCTATTTCATGAGCAATGACAAAAGCAACTTCCTCTTCAGAGGCAACGCCATTCATTAAGCCTTTGGTATAAGTTATGGTATTTCTACCTGATGCAAAAGCATTGAACATATCATCATCAAGATAATTAACTTTCCAACTGCATCTAACTTCTGGAATATTATTTTCGTCACACCATTTATTGGTAACTGGTGAAATTTTTTCAATGATATCTTCGACTAATACCACGGATTCTTTTCTTGTCCTCTCAACGGGTTCGTCGAGCTCCGTATTTTTTATAATCGCAATGGCTTCATCAATTTGAGTCTGATCTAGCTCTTCGAAAGTAGTTCCTGGCGCAACGCAACCAACAAGAAAAATAAGCATTAATGAAAGAAAAAAACTTCTAATCATTATTAAACTTATTTAAATTTTTTCCTCATGTTCATTACTGCTTCCATTCCAAAAACTGGTTTTTTTCCTTCGGGCACGGTGTTTCCTTTTACAATTAATTCTTCAAAGGTTGCCCCATTTTTAAACATTTCATAAAGCACTTCTATATCCATATTTGTTCCCACTGGCTCTTCAATAAAATCAGGTGCAATATTGGTTTTAAATTCAGCTTCGTTTCGCCAATGCTCGAAAAAAATTTCGACTAAATGGCCGTCTGGGTCTTTGTAGTACATTCCTGTAATCCAGCCATGGTTGATTGTCCAGTGAGGTTCTATGCCATTATTTTTTGCATTTTGATAAAACTCAAACCACTTATCTATAGGATTTAACAAGTAGGAAATATGATCTAGGCCCACCGTATCCGGTAAATTTTTATTCAGCCAATTTTTTAATTTAATTATCAATCTTGGAATGAATCCAACTCTCTCCAAAACAGGCGAAGTATTTGCAATGGCAACTCTGTGGTGTTCTTGATCAAAAGCCAAAAAGGTAATTTGATCACTTTCGTAGAGAGCCTCACACCCAAATAATTTGGTATAAAAATCCACCATTTTTTCATACTGCATGGTCTTCCAAGCAACGTGATGAAAAGCGTCTGGCGGAAAATCTGATTTGTAATTTTTGTACAAATCTAAGTTTAAAACTGGTTTTGACATTTACGCCTCCATTCAATCAAAAGAGTATATCTCAACTTAATTATTTTCTGGTACAAGGACTTCAGTTGTATCTACCCTTCTGAATCCTTTTGGTAAAAAATTCCCTTTTCTACCTCTAGTCCCAACAAAATTGTTTAAATCATTTGGTTTGATGACATAGTGTTGTTTACCACTATTCAATTTCAAGGACCCACCTTTAGGCAAAACAACCAGATGCAACAATTCGTCTTCTTCTGCAGCGTGTTTAGTTTTATCTATTGAAATTATTTTATTTCCCTTTCCTTTAGACAAAACAGGTAAATCAGCAGCTTCGATCAAAAGCATTTTTCCTTCGCTTGATATGGAAACGATATAAGAGTCTTCAATAGATTTGATAGTTTTAGGATCCAATGGCGTGGCACCTTTAGCATTTATAGCTGCCTTTCCAGACTTATTCTTTGTCTGTAAATCGGAGATTTTAGCTATAAATCCATAACCTGCATTTGTTGCGAGGATACAGAGATCTTCGTCGGTCCCTGCCACGACTCCTGAAAAAAATGCTCCTGATTGTGCATTGATACTTCCTGAGACAGGATCGCCTTGTCCTCTAGCACTTGGTAACTTATGAATTGGGATTGAGTAAGCCTTCCCGAAATTATCTAAAATTACCGCATTTTGACTATTTCTCGCTTTGGTCGAAGAGAGATATCCGTCCCCTTCCCTATACTGAAGTGATTCGGCATCAATATCATGACCTTTTGCAGCTCTAATCCAGCCTCTTTGAGATAAAACAACTGTCATCGGATCATTGGAAATTAATTCTTTCTCGTCGAAAGCTTTTGATTCCTCTGCTTCCGTCAGAAAGCTGTTTCTTTCATCTCCAAATTCTTCTAAATCTTCTTTGAGTTCTTTTTTAATTAAAGTTTTTAATCTGCTGCTCGAACCCAATGTCTTTTCAATATCTTTTGCTTCTTGAGAAAGCTCATTTTTTTCCGATAAAATTGCCTCTTCCTCTAACTTAGCTAATTGTCTAAGCCTAATATCAAGAATTGCATTGGCTTGAATTTCTGAGAGTTTGAATTTCTTCATGAGCTCTTTTTTTGGCTTATCATGAGTTCGAATGATTTTTATCACCTTATCCAAATTCAAATAAGCAACCAAGAGTCCTTCTAAAATATGCAATCGGTCATTGACCCAATCCAAACGGTTCTGAAGTCTTCTTTTTACAGTATCGGTTCTAAATTTTAACCATTCCTTGAGTATTTTTTTTAAATCAAATACCTGCGGCTTTCCATTCAAGCCGATGGCATTAATGTTAACTCTGATATTTTTTTCTAGGTCTGTTGTAGCAAAAAGGTGACTCATTAAAGCAGTTTTATCAATCCTATTGGATCTTGGAACCACTATTATTCTTGAAGGATTATCTTCATCGCTTTCATCTCTTAAGTCATCAATCATATTTATTTTCTTGGCTTCGACTTGAGCAGCAATTTGTTCCAAAATTTTTGAAGTGGAAACTTGGTAAGGCAGAGCAGTAATCACAATCTCGCCATCCTCTATTTCATATGTAGCTCTTAACTTTACTGAACCTCTTCCGGTTGAGTACATTTCAAGCATTTCTTCAGGAGAAGAAATGATTTCTGCTTTCGTTGGAAAATCTGGACTTGGAATGTAAGACATTAGATCAGAGATTGTCATTTTTGGATTATCTATCAAGGCAATAGAGGCTTTTACAACGTCGGTTAAATTATGCGGCGGGATATCGGTTGCCATTCCGACAGCTATTCCGGAAGCACCATTTAATAGTACATTGGGCAGTCGCGAAGAAAGAAATTTTGGCTCTATCAAGGTGCCATCGAAATTTGGCATCCAATCGACGGTGCCTTGAGAAATTTCACTCAATAACGTTTGAGCATAGGCCGATAGTCGACATTCAGTGTAACGCATCGCTGCAAAACTTTTAGGATCATCTAGTGATCCAAAATTACCTTGTCCTTCGATTAATGGGTATCGAGTTGAAAAGTTTTGCGCCATTAAGACCATCGCTTCATAAGCAGCGCCATCTCCATGAGGATGGAACTTGCCAATCACATCTCCTACAGTTCTTGCACTTTTCTTAAATTTTGAAGTAGATTTTAATCCTAACTCAGACATCGCATATATGATTCTTCTCTGCACAGGTTTGAGTCCATCACCTACAAAAGGCAAAGCTCTATCCAAAATAACATACATGGAATATTCCAAGTATGCTCTTTCAGCATATCCTCCAATCGGTAAACTTTCTTCTTTACTCATTCAATGTCGCCAAATTTCCTTTTGTCTCCAGCCAGTCTTTTCTATCCGCTGCTCGTTTTTTAGAAAGCAACTTATCCATCATCGAAGTGGCTGTATTTCCTTTTTCAAGTGTCAATTTTAATAATCTTCTTCCATCAACCTGCATAGTTGTTTCTCTTAACTGTGAAGGATTCATCTCACCAAGGCCTTTGAATCTTTGGATTTCTATTTTTTTAACTTTATTTTGTTTAGTTAATTGTTTTACTATTTGATCCTTTTCATCTTCATCGAGAGCATAAAATACATCCTTACCTTGATCTATTCTAAATAAGGGAGGCTGAGCAACAAATAAATGCCCTTTCTCTACCAAGGGTCTGAAGTGTTTTAAAAATAAAGCACAAATTAAAGTTGCTATATGGGCACCATCAGTATCGGCGTCAGCCAAAATACAAATTTTTCCATATCGCAATCCAGCTAAATCTTTACATCCAGGATCTAATCCGACAGCCATGGCAATATCTTTGACTTCTTGTGATTGAGTAACCGAGTCGGTATTCACTTCCCAAGTATTTAAAATTTTTCCTTTTAAAGACATAACTGCTTGAAAGCTTCTATCTCTCGCTTGTTTAGCTGAACCACCAGCTGACTCTCCTTCAACTAAAAATAATTCTGTTTCTTCAAAATCAGATGATACGCAGTCAGATAATTTTCCTGGTAGTGTGATTCCTTTAGTTATTTTCTTTCTTTCAACTTTTTGGCTAGCTCTTGCACGTGCTTGAGCATTTTCAATACATAAAAAAGCAATTTCTTCTGCCGCTTGGGTTTCTTGATTAAGCCAAATTGAAAATGAATCTTTTGTGATTGAAGTCGCAATGTTTTGGAAATCTTTAGAAGATAATTTTTCTTTTGTTTGTCCTGTAAATTGGGGGTCTTTTAATTTCGCAGATAAGATATAAGAACAATTCTTCCAAACATCATCGGGTGTGAGTTTTACTCCCTTTGGAAGTAATTTTCTATAATCACAAAATTCTTTTATTGCATCTGTGATGCCAGTTCTCATACCTGAAACATGCGTACCGCCTTGCATTGTTGGAATTAAATTTACATAACTTTCGCTTATGCTTTCTCTATCGCCGCGCTCCCAGATCACTGCCCAGGATAAAGCGGTTTCATCATCGTTAAATTCTCCGATGATAGGCTCTCCTGGAACATAGGTTCCTTCTCCTAGTTCGGTAGATAGATAATCACCTAACCCATCAACGAAACACCATTCTTCTTTGTCCCCGCTAATTTCATTTTTAAACTTTATTTTTAATCCAGGGCAAAGGACTGCTTTAGCTCTTAAAGAATAAGATAAAGATTTTGCAGATATTTTTTCTGTATCAAAAAAACTTTCATCAGGCTTAAAGGTTATTTTCGTTCCAGTATTTCTTTGGCCAACTTTATCAATTTCTTTTAGATCCTTTTTTTTAAGACTATTCGCAAAAGATATCTCAAACTTTTTACCATCTCTTTTAATTTCAGCTTTTAATTTTTTTGATAGAGCATTTACTACAGAAACCCCAACCCCATGTAAACCACCGGAAAATGTATATTCTTTATTAGTAAACTTTGCTCCTGCGTGAAGCCTAGAAAAAATTAATTCAACTCCAGGCACTTTTTCTTCTGGATGAATATCAACAGGCATTCCTCTTCCGTCATCTTCAACGGTAACAGAAAAATCTTTATGTAAGTTGACTGATATTTCTTTTGCAAAACCAGCTAAGGCCTCATCAACACTATTGTCAATGACCTCCATCACAAGATGATTTGGACTTGCCGTATCTGTATACATTCCGGGTCTTTTTCTAACGGGCTCTAACCCCGTTAAGACCTCTATAGACTCGGAAGTATAGTTTGATGCCACCAATTTAAAGTTTCTCTAAAATATTTTCCGCGCTACTTATCTCAAATGCACCGCCTTCTTCTGCTAATAAAGCAGTTACAGTTCCATCCTCAATGATGATTGCGTATCTTGAAGATACTTTTCCAATACCCATTGCGGAAAGGTCCAATTCAAGATCGCAGGCTTTTGCAAAAGCGCCGTTGCCATCAGCAAGCATAGTTATTTTATCCTCTACCGATAAGCTCTCCCCCCAGGCTTTCATAACAAAAGGATTTGTTACGGATACACAAATAATTTCATCGACATTTTTAGATAAGATTTCATCTGCATTTTTTACAAATCCAGGCATTTGTTTAATAGAGCAGGTAGGAGTAAATGCTCCGGGAACTCCCACGAGCACAACTTTTTTGCCGGAAACATATTCCAATGAATCAAGTTCGTCAATGCCTTTTTCGCCAACTCTGAAAAGCGGGGCATTAGGAAGTTTTTTTCCAATTTCTATCATAATTCTCTCCTATACCTCATTATATATTTCACTTCCGAGGTCTTTAAATTCTTGGGCTTTCCTTTGCATAGCCTCTTCATGTTCTTTCTTAGCGAAATCTCGGACATCTTGAGATATTTTCATCGAACAAAATTTAGGACCACACATTGAACAAAAATGAGCAACTTTTGCTGAGTCTTTCGGTAATGTTTCATCATGATAAGATTTCGCCCTTTCAGGATCTAATCCCAAATTGAATTGATCTTCCCATCTAAAATCAAATCTAGAGGCAGACAAAGCATTATCTCGTATTTGTGCAGATGGAAGTCCTTTAGCTAAATCACCTGCATGAGCGGCTATCCTGTAAGCCATAAGTCCTTCTTTAACGTCCTCTTTGTTGGGCAATCCTAAATGCTCCTTAGGGGTGACATAGCAAAGCATAGCGCAACCATACCAACCTATCATTGCTGCTCCTATCGCAGATGTGATGTGGTCATATCCAGGAGCTATATCAGTTGTCAAAGGCCCTAAAGTATAAAAAGGAGCTTCATCGCATTCTTCCAGTTGAAGATCCATATTTTCTTTTATCAACTGCATGGGCACGTGTCCCGGCCCTTCGATCATAGTCTGTACGTCATGCTTCCAGGCAATCTTAGTTAATTCGCCTAAAGTCTTTAATTCTCCAAATTGAGCATCATCGTTTGCATCTGCTACAGAGCCTGGGCGAAGACCATCACCCAATGAAAAGGTGATGTCATACTTTTTCATTATTTGACATATATCTTCGAAGCGAGTGTACAAGAAATTTTCTTTATGATGAGCCAAACACCATTTGGCCATTATAGAGCCTCCTCTTGAAACTATCCCTGTCACCCTTTCTGCCGTCAATGGAACATACCTGAGCAAGACACCAGCATGAATTGTAAAATAATCGACTCCTTGTTCAGCCTGTTCGATTAATGTTTCTTCAAATACTTCCCAATTTAAATCTTCGGCAACTCCATTAACTTTTTCTAATGCTTGATAGATGGGAACAGTTCCAATTGGAACAGGAGAGTTTCTAATGATCCACTCTCTAGTTTCATGTATGTTTTTCCCTGTACTCAAATCCATGACCGTATCTCCGCCCCACCTAGTTGACCAAGTAAGTTTTTCTACCTCGTCATGAATTGACGAAGATAACGCCGAATTTCCAATGTTAGCATTAACTTTTATTTTAAAATTTCTACCGATGATCATTGGTTCAATTTCAGGATGATTTATATTGGCTGGTATCACAGCTCTTCCAGAAGCAACTTCCTGTCTTACAAATTCAGGCGTATAAATATCAGGAATACTTGCACCAAAATTTTCTCCTTTGTGAAAGTTTCCATTCTTTACTTTTAAGTTTTCTTGATAATTTTGATTTTCACGAATGGCGATAAACTCCATTTCCTCAGTGATAATTCCTTTTTTTGCAAGAGACATTTGTGTCTCTTCAGGATGTTTTGATTTTCTAGAAGATAGCCAATTGGCTCTTAATTTAGGTAGACCTTTCTCAATATCAATTTTGACTTCGGGATCTGTGTAAGGCCCAGAACAATCGTACAAATAGATAGGTGGATTCTTATATTCGCCTTCCTTGCTTATTGAATTTGTTTGAATAACCTCTCTCATCGGAACCCTAATTTCAGGATTCGAACCTGATATGTAGATTTTTTTTGATCCGTTGAAAGTCTTGCTGGCGGTTTTAAGTATCTTTCCGGCTTCTGGGGTATTTTCTAATGACTTAGAATTAATTTTCTTCATATATTTTTAAAATTTTAAGACAATTCCTATTTATATAGTATTTTTACCTTTAAAAAATTAATATTGTTATATTATAAATCTTTTAACAGTTTCGGGGATTAAAGTTGAATATTTTTAAGTTTTTTTTACCTGTTTTTCTCATCTTTTTCTCTTTTAAGGCCTTATCTGAGTCTTTGACGTTAGCCGAGGTATACGAAATAGCCTTGAAAGAAGACCCACAATTAAAAATTGCTCAAGCAACATATAAAGCTAATAAAGAGGCTAAAGCAAAAGGAATAGCTGGTCTACTGCCAACTATTACAACTAGAGCGACAACAAATTGGAATGAATCTGAGGTAATTAAAGGAGGAAGTGTAACTTTTGACGAGGAAGGAAGTAGTGGCAGTAATTCATACTCATATTCAGCGGACCTCGTTCAACCAATTTTTAGATTGGACCGATGGTTTCAATTTGGTCAAGGACGAGCAATGAGCGAAGTGGCAAAGGCTCAATTTGGTTATGCGCAGCAAGAAACCATATTGAGAGTAACCGAGACTTACTTTAATCTTTTGAAAGCAAAAAAAGATTTGGAAGTGGCTAGATCTGAAGAAGCGGCTATAAAAAAACAACGTGATCGTTCCAAAAGACTTTTTGAGGAAGGCGTATCATCTGTAACTGAATTTCAAGAGGCTCAAGCATTTTACGACCTAGCAAAAGTTTCGACCATTGCTGGGGAAGGTCAGTTTGAATTTGCTAGAGAAGCTTTAATCGCAATTATAGGTGAAGCTCCTGAATTGAAAGATTTAAGTCAAAATTTTCCTATCAGCACTCCCAATCCTAAATCGCAAGAAGAGTGGGTTGCTTTAGCTTTAAGTAATAACTACCTTTTAAAAGCTGCTCAAATGTCTACAGCGGCGGCGGCAAGAAATGCTCGCAGCAAACTGTCTAATCATCTTCCTGATGTCGATCTGGTTGGAAACATTACCCGAAACACAGATAGAACCATTTCCGGCTTTTCGGGAAACGGTTTTAGCTTTGATGAAACTGAGATAGAAAATACTAGATATAGTCTTCAATTTTCCTGGCCCTTAATGGCTGGGGGGTTAGTGAGTTCTGAAAGAAGAGAAGCCTATGCTCTTTTAGAAAAAGCAAAGCAAGAAGAAATTTTAGCTGAAAGGTCTACTATTAGAGATGTAAAATCAAGATTCGCTTCAGTCTTAACCAACCTTGCAAATGTTAAAGCTAGAAATCAAGCATTAACTTCATCAGAGTTGGCTTTAAAAGCTACAAGGTTTGGATATGACTCAGATACAAGAAATATTGTTGATTTATTAAATGCAGAAAAAAGTTTTTTTTCAGCACAACGAGATTTAAATTCAGCTAGATATGATTTTATTTTGTCAGAATTTGCTTTAAAAATAGCCTCAGGATCCTTGTCACCCAGAGATGTTTATGATTTGAGTAATTTCATGACTGAATAATGCCCGAACTTCCCGAAGTAGAAACAACTTTGAGAGGAATATCCAACGGAATTCTTCATAAAAAAATTAAATCTTTCGACTGTCGAGATAGAAATTTAAGGTGGCCTATTCCCAAAGACATGAGTTCTTTTTTGAGAAATGAAAATTTTGAAAGCGCTTATCGAAGAGGGAAATATATTATTCTTAATTTGGCAAATAAAAAAGGCTCCTTACTAATACATCTTGGAATGTCAGGAAAATTAAGGATTTCACCTAATTTAAAAAAGCCGATTAAACACGAACATTGGGACATCAATTTTGCTGATGGCTGGACTTTAAGATATACGGACATAAGAAAATTTGGAGCTTTACTAAAAACACAACGAGATCCTGCAAACCATGCGTTAATCAAAAATTTAGGTCCAGAACCTCTAGGTAATAGATTCAGTGGTGAATATTTATTTAAGAAATCTAGAAAAAGGATTTTGCCAATTAAAAATTTCATAATGGATTCTAAAATTGTAGTTGGAGTAGGAAATATATATGCGAACGAAGCCCTATTTATGGCTGGAATAAGACCAACTAGAAAATCTGGCTCGATTAGTAGAGCCAAGTATGATTTGCTCAGTCGCTCAATTGTAAGTACTTTAAAGGAAGCAATTGAAGCTGGAGGAACAACTCTTAAGGATTACACGAATGCTGAAGAAGCTCCTGGTTATTTTAAAAAAGAATTGAAGGTTTATGATCGAGCTGGAGAACCTTGTTTAACATGTAGCAAAGCGCTCAAAGAAATTAGACAATCAAATAGACAGACCGTTTATTGCACAAATTGTCAAAGTTAACCGTATTTTCTCTTTAACTCAGATAATGAAATAGGATCAACAAATTCAGAAACATCCCCGCCCATCTTACATATCTCTTTTACTAAAGATGAAGAAATATAACTGTACTGTTCTTTAGGAGTTAAAAAAACACTTTCTAATGCTGGCATCATGGCTCTGTTCATATTAGCTAGTTGAAATTCATATTCAAAATCGGCAACAACTCTTAATCCGCGAATTAAAATTTTTGCATTATTATCTTTTGCTAGGTCTACTAATAATCCTGAAAATCCGACAACTTTAACTTTATTATTACCTCCGAAAATCTTTTCTGCTATTTGAATTCTTTCATCGAGGGTGAAAAGTGGATTTTTTGCTTCGCTGGCTGCAATTGCAATGACAATTTCATCAAAAAGTTTGCAGGCCCTTTCAATTAAGTCTACATGTCCCTTTGTCATGGGATCAAAAGTACCAGGATAAATTGCTCTCTGAGTCATATAAACATTATATTCTAAAAATACAGCCTAAAGTTTAGAAACATATCTATAATTAATATCTAAAACTAAAGTATTTTAAAATGGATGTTTGCCTCTATGAGCTTATAAGTGAAAATAATCGACTAGAAATTGTCTACGCAACCACTTTAAAAGAAATAGAAAAATACGCTAAAGAAAATAACTTAGAAGTTGGTGAAGAAATTAAATCTTATTCTCCAGCAATGTTATTAAAATACTACAAATGGGTAGGGTCAGGAAATAACCCTTGTGTAGTTTCCAGACCATGGAAATACAATAAATAATTAAACTTTTACTCTTAATTTATTTATTTGCTTCTTATTCGCTGACGAAACTGTAAATTTTATTTTTTCCAATTTGATCGATTCATTTACAACTGGGAACTTTCCAAATTTATTCATGACATAGCCCGCAATAGTATCGAAATCTGTGTCTTCGAAAGTAGTATTAAATTTCTCATTAAATTCTTCTATTTCAGTTAAACCTGAAACACTGTATTCACGGTTTGAGATTTGAGTGATTTTTTGATCATCTGCTTGATCGGTCTCATCTTCTATTTCGCCTACAATTTCTTCTAGAACATCTTCTATTGTCACCAAACCACTTACCTCGCCAAATTCATCTACTACCAAGGCCATGTGACTTCTATTTGATTTAAATTCTTCTAGAAGAATATTTATTTTTTTGCTTTCAGGTATGTGTTTTACAGGTCTAATAATTTTAGTTAATTCAAATTCCTGACTATCAAACTCATCTTTTATAAGTCCAGGAGCAAATTTTAAAAGATCTTTAGCAAGTAAAATGCCAACTATGCTATTTTTAGCTTCATCTAAAACTGGAAATCTTGAATGAGAGGATTCAACTACTTTTTTTAGCAAAATGTCTAAAGAGTCATTGTCATTAATTAAAATCATTTGGGATCTTGGCACCATTACGTCTCTGACAGGAATGGAAGAAAACTCAATTGTTTCCTCAATCATACCCAAGATGCCTTTATCAATGACATTGTTTTCTTCAGCATCTCTGAGCACAGAAGTAAGTTCTTCTTGATCCAAAGGCTTGTAAGAAAGCTTGATATAGAGCTCTCTAAAATAATTTTTGATTTTTTTTACTAAGCCCAACTTTATTTCAGATTGAGCCTCTGTACTTGGAGGTTCTTCTCTCATCAACTAATAAGGTTCTCCCGCTGATATGGTATCCATTATATTTCTTTCTAAATCTTCCATTTTTATTCTTTCATGCTTTGCTTCGTGATTAAAGTTCAAAAGATGCAAGAAGCCGTGAATTATCATATGTTTTAGTCTATTTTCAAAGTCTTTTGAATATTCTTTAGCCTCTTTTTTGATGATTTCAATACATAAAACTATATCGCCAATCAAAAGGTTTTTTGTTAATTGTTCATCGACGCTAAAAGATAAAACATTGGTTGCTTTATTTGTTCCTCTATATTTTTTATTAAGAAGTTTAATTTCTTTCTCTGAAACACAAGAAATACTCAACTCTTTATCTACAAATTCTTCTTGTTCAAATCCTGCTTCTTCAATTGTCTTATTTAAAATAGTAGCAACTTGATTTTTAGTAATCGATGACGATGAATTTTCAAAATTATTAAGAAATACTTTCATCACCAAGTATTTTTTTCATAAGCTTCGATAATCTTTTGTACTAAGCCATGTCTTACAACGTCTTCTGGATGAAAATAAAAAAATGAAATTCCTTTTTCCTTTTCCAAGACTTTAATTGCGTCAGATAAACCTGATGTAGACCCTTTTGGTAAATCAGTTTGTGTAATATCTCCTGTTACTACTGCTGTCGAACCAAATCCAATTCTGGTAAGAAACATTTTCATTTGAGCAGGTGTACAGTTTTGTGCTTCGTCGAGGATTAAGAAAGCATCATTCAGGGTTCGGCCTCTCATGTATGCTAGCGGTGCTACTTCAATTTTACCGTTTTCTACTAATCGGTTCACTTTTTCCATACCCATCATCTCATAAAGAGCATCGTATAAAGGTCGCAAATAAGGATCAATTTTTTCAGAAAGATCCCCAGGCAAAAAACCTAAGTGTTCTCCGGCTTCAACTGCTGGTCTAGTTAAAATTATTTTGTTTACTTTATCTTCCATAAATTGATTTACCGCTGCTGCAACAGCTAAATAAGTCTTTCCAGTACCTGCGGGGCCAATTCCAAATGCGATGTCTTTTTCGTAAATGGAAGAAAGAAATTCTACTTGTGACTTATTTCTAGGAGAAACATAAAGTTTGGGAGTCTGAATAGTTAAATCTTTTTCTTTTTTTAATTCAAAAATTTGTCCATTGTTATCTTTAGTAGCTCCATTTAGTGCCCGTCTAATAGAAAAGTGAACTTCGTCAGCGCTCACCGAATCTCTGGATTTAGCTAACGAAGCTAAATCTTCAATTATTAATTTACTTTTTATGACGTTATTTTTTTCTCCTGAAATAGAAAAACTATTTCCCCTACTTTTAATTTTTACTTCAAGAGATTGTTCAATTTGATTTAAATTTGTGTTTACTGGTCCGCAGAGCAAGGATAGGTTTTCAGACTCTATGGCGGGTAGTTTAAATTTTAGTTTTGGCATAAATCAGTTTCAGTTTTTATCTTACCTCTTAAACAATTGGTTAATTGATCAACTATTTCAATATCTACAAATTCTCCTATCAATTTAGCACTAGAAGGGAAGTTTACAACTCTATTATTTTCGGTTCTTGCTTGCAGTTCGCCAGGATTTTTTTTAGAGATGCCAGTCACTAGACACCTTTCTATTGTGCCAACCATTTTTCTGCCGATATTAAATGCATGATGATTAAGTCGGTTTTGTAAGATAGCTAACCTATCTTTTTTCTCTTCTAAAGAAACGTTGTCCTCCATTTCTGCTGCAGGTGTGTTTGGCCTTGGGCTATAAATAAAACTGAATGATTCATCGTATCTAACTTCGTCTATAACAGACAAAGTATCTTCGAAATCCTGCTGAGACTCGTTAGGAAAGCCTACAATAAAATCAGAAGATAGACTTATGTTAGGTCTGTTTTTTTTCAATCTAGAAACTAAATTAAGATACTTTTCAACAGTATACCTCCGTCTCATTAACTTCAAGATTCGATCCGAGCCACTTTGAATTGGCAAATGCACGTGACTAACTAATTCTGGCAAATGTGCGTAAAGTTCCACCAAATCATCACGAAACTCAAACGGGTGGCTTGTGGTATATCTTATTCGGTCGATGCCATCAATTTTTGCTGTTCTTTCTATCAAAAAAGCTAAGGATTTTTTTTCTCCCCCATCTATCCCTTTGTAATTGTTTACATTTTGACCTAACAGATTGATCTCTCTCACGCCTTGATCTGCAAGTTTTTTTATTTCTTCGATAATATCTTGAACTGGCCTACTTACTTCATGACCCCTTGTATGAGGAACTACACAAAAAGAGCAGTATTTATTGCAGCCTTCCGCTATAGAAACAAAAGCAGTTGGTTCGTCTGTTTTTGTATCGGGAATATGGTCAAATTTTTCTATTTTCGGAAATGATATATCTATTTGATTTTTTTCTTCCTGCACTGCGCTTCTATACATCTTAGGAAGTCGATGCAAAGTTTGTGGCCCAAATACTATGTCCACTGCAGGCGCTCTCTTAGTAATTTGTTGGCCTTCTTGACTAGCCACACAACCCCCAATGGCAATTTTCAAATTGGGATTCTTATCTTTTAATTTTTTCCACCTGCCAACTTGATGAAAAACCCTTTCTTGAGCTTTTTCTCTTATCGAACAAGTGTTTAATACTAAAAGATCGGCTTCTTCTTGGTTTGTAGTTTGGATAAATTTTTCTTCTAGGGACAACATATCCAGCATTTTTTCCGAATCGTATTCGTTCATTTGACAGCCGTGTGTCTTTATAAAAACTTTTTTCATTTTCTAAATTTCGAGAGCGGAATTATAAAGAATATCCAAATATTAGCTAGATTGAGCAAAGATTGTATCCCTATAAAATCTCAATTCGTTGATAGATTCATAAACATCAGCTTCAGCTCTGTGAGCAGCAGTTTTTTTTGCATGTTGAATATTTATGTCTGGTCTCCATCTTTTCGTAAGCTCTTTAACCGAGCTTACATCTATACAGCGATAATGAAAGTAATCTTCAAGCTCTGGCATATAAAGGCTTAGAAATTTTCTATCATGCCAAACGGTATTTCCACATAGAGGCGATTCGTTTTTACCGACGTGTTGCTTTATAAACTCTAAAGTTCTTTGTTCGGCTTCTTGTTCAGAGATATTACTCGCCAAAACTTCATCAATTAATCCTGAAGCTGAGTGATGTTCTTGATTCCACTCATCCATTCCATCTATTAATTCTTTTGATTGAGAAATAACCATTCCAGGGCCTTCAATTATTTCCGTGAGATCTTCGTTAGTTATACAAGTATAAATCTCAATAATTCTTTCAGCATTTGGGTCCAAGCCCGTCATTTCTAAATCTAGCCAGATTAATTTTTTTTCCATGTGTTTACTTTACAATACTACTATCTAAAAAAATATTATGAACGACAAAAGTAAAAAAGAAGCCGATTTTGGTTATAAAAAGGTTAATCCTAATGAAAAACCTGACTTGGTGAAAGGAGTTTTTGATTCTGTCGCAAGTAAATATGACTTGATGAATGACGTAATGTCTGTCGGAATCCATAGACTCTGGAAGAAGGCCACTGTTCAAATGAGTAATCTCAAAGCGAACGACTCTGTATTAGACGTTGCCGGTGGCACAGGTGATATGGCCATTTTATTTTCAGAAATTGTTGGAGACCAAGGAAAAGTTTTTCTCACTGACATAAATGAAAAAATGTTAGAGATAGGTCGAGATCGAGTTTTAGATTCGGGTCTTTTGAATGTCAAAAGTCTAGTTGCTGACGCCGAAGATTTACCTTTTCCAGATAATTCTTTTGATTGCATATCAATTGCTTTTGGAATCAGGAATGTGACTAACAAAGACAAAGCTCTTGAAGAGTTTTATAGATGCTTAAAGCCAAAAGGGAGATTGTTAGTCTTGGAGTTTTCCAAACCCGAATCCAATTTATTATCTGATTTATACGATCTATATTCTTTTAATGTCTTGCCCCATTTAGGCCAATGGATTGCAGGAGATTCTGATAGTTATGAATATTTGGCCGAATCAATTCGCATGCATCCAAACCAAGAAGAATTTTTAAAGCTTATAAATGACGCTGGTTTTAAAAGTACTGAATACCAAAATATGACTGGTGGTATTGTAGCTCTTCATTACGGAGACAAATCTTAGATGCCTTTCCTCAAACTTATCAGAATAATCTTTATTTTTTTAAAATTTCGTTTGAATGAAATATTTCCTAGAGAGGTTCTTCCACTCTGGTTAAAAATAGTTTTTTTCCTATCGCCCTTCAACTTGATTCCCACCAATAAAAAAATAGGAATCAGATTAGCAGAAGCTTTAGAGACGGCAGGTCCAATTTTTGTAAAATTTGGACAACTTCTCTCAACCAGGCCTGATTTTCTTGATGGAGATATCATAAAAGAATTGCAAAAATTTCAAAATAACCTAAAACCATTTCCCTCCGAAGAAGCTATTGAAATCATAGAAAAAGACTTAGGTCTCCCAGTTGATGAATTATTTGCAGAGTTTAACAAATCTCCTTTGGCAGCTGCTTCGATAGCTCAAGTTCATGAGGCAACCTTAAAAAGTGGAGAAGATGTTGTTGTAAAAGTTGTGAGGCCAAATTTAGAAAAAAAAATAAAGGACGATGTGTCTATCTTAAAAGTGATAGGAAAAATAGCTAACACCTTGACCTTAAGATTTTGGAAGAAAAAAAAGTGGATCTAAAAAAGTTATCAGAAAGAGGAGTAAGCATATTTTTTAAACAACTCTTTGATGATAATTTTTTTCACGCGGATATGCACCCAGGTAATATTTTCGTAAGTGCTGAAAATCCGGATGAGCCAACATATGTAGCTGTCGATTATGCCATCTGTGGTAGTTTGTCAGAAAAGGAACAACTGCTAATTGGAAAAATGTTAGCTGACATGTTCAGTCGAAATTATTCGGGCGTCGCTAAAACAATGATTAATGCTGGCTGGGTATCAAGCTTGACTAAACCCATAGAATTGGAAGTAACAATTCGTACAGCCATTGATCCAATTTTTGAAAAACCATTTAGTGAAATAAATTTCGGTGAGATGCTTCTTTTCTTATTTGAGGAAACTAGAACTTATGAACTTTCTTTGCCTGCCTCACTCTTATTGCTACATAAAACACTAATTAATATTGAAGGTTTAGGACGTCAAATCTATCCAGACTTAGATTTATGGACCACAGCAAAACCATTTATCCAAAATTGGATATCACAAAGATATAACCCTAAAAATATAATGGAACAACTAAAAAATAATACAGGCGATTTTGCAGAGAAAGCATACGAATTGCCAGAAAAACTTGAATCAATCTTCAACAATCTTGCTAATTTGGATGAGTTTAATGATGAAATTAAGAGCCTGAGAAAGGATCTATCAAAACAAAAACTAAACTCAAGATTTTTGTTTATTTCATCAACTGCGGCAATTATCGTTATAATTTCTACAATAATTTTTTTATGAGCAAAAAAACAGACATTCTCGAAAGACTCAGCGCCATACTGATTGAAAGAAAAAATTATGCTGAAGACAACTCGTACACAAATCAGTTGTACAATGGAGGAAATGTCAAAATTCTTGAGAAGATCAAAGAAGAAGCATCTGAATTAATAGAAGCAGGTTCTATAGAAAAAGTAATAAAGAAAGAAATTGTTCACGAAGCGGCCGATCTCTGGTTTCACACCATGGTATTATTAGCTTTTAATGAAATTAATCCGTTGGAAATATTAAACGAATTGGAGCGCAGAGAAGGAGTTTCAGGCATAGAGGAAAAGTCTAGGAGGTCGTAATGGGATTTGGCGGAATTAGTGTATGGCAATTATTGATAATTCTAGCAATTATCATTTTAATTTTTGGTACCAAAAGGCTCAGAAATATGGGTGGCGATTTAGGTTCAGCCTTCAAAGTCTTTAAAAAAGCAGTCAATGATGATTCAGAAAAATCGTCTCCACCGTCTGCGGTAGATGATGCAGCTGAAGTGATGTCAGAAACGGCCAAAAAAGAAGAGGAAGACTCTTAACTTCAAGGTTTCAATGTTTGGTATTGGGTTTTTCGAACTTCTACTAATTTGTGTAATTTCTTTATTAATTTTAGGGCCAACCAGATTGCCTCAATTCATCACGACTGTTGAAGAGCTTTTTATAAAAAGTCGCAATGGGATAAATCGTCTCAAGCAAGAATTTTACTCCGAGGGTTTCGAGAAGCGGGAAAAAGAAAAAGATGAGTGAAAACAGCTCCATGTTGGAACAATTGGGATTGCTTCGTAATTTACTTCTTAGAGTTTTAGGTGTCACAATCTTTATCTTTATTTGTTTAGCATTTTTTCAAGATTCAATTTATTTATCTATTTCTGAGCCTTTAGTACGTTTTCTTCCAGATAACTCTTCTATGATCGCAATTGAAGTTACTTCGCCATTTTTAACACCATTAAAATTGACTTTTTATATGGCTATTTTTGTTGCAATACCATATCTAATGTTTGAACTTTGGAAATTTGTTACGCCCGGCCTCTTTAAGACAGAAAAAATTTATACTATTGGTTTGACGGGCTTAAGTACCCTCTTATTTTACCTCGGGACTTTTTTTGCTTTTTATGCGGTCTTTCCCTTAATCTTTTCTTTTTTTATTAACGCTGCTCCAGAGGGAGTGGCAGTTATGACTGATATCTCCAGTTATCTGAGCTTTGTTATTAAACTTTTGGTAGCTTTTGGTCTAGCTTTTCAAATGCCAATCGTAATATTTACTTTGGTCAAAAGCGAAGTTACTTCTGTAGCGGCCCTTGCAAATGCAAGACCGTATGTAGTCATTGGTTGTTTTATAGTTGGAATGCTTTTAACTCCGCCAGATATAATTTCTCAAACGCTTTTAGCTGTTCCAACATGGATTTTGTTTGAACTAGGCTTATTTGGAGCGAAATTAATTAAAAGATAAATTTAATCTTCCAACTCCCTTTGCCAGTCGCCTTTGCTAGCCAATCTATTCATTAATGCTCGGTGACTAAAAGCTTTTTGAGCTGCTTCTTTGTTAATACTTTGTCCCATCCAAGCTTTTAAAGCAGGTTGTTGCAATGCTCTGCCGTAAGAGAAACTCAATGGCCAAGGCAGTCCACCAATTTTATTCATCGCATCTAAATGCTCAGTGGCCAAAAGATCTGATTGACCGCCAGATAGAAAAGCAATTCCTGCCAACTCAGAAGGAACATTTTCTTTTAATACCTTAAGAGTTAATTCAGCAACTTCTTGCACATTCGCTTGCACAGCAGCTTCGGTTCCAGAGACAACCATATTGGGTTTTAAAATCGTTCCTTTAATATTTACTCCATTTACTTCCAACATTGAAAAAAGTGTTTTTAAACAGTTAGCAGTTACATCAAAACAAGTTTGAACTGAATGTTCGCCATCCATTAACACTTCAGGTTCAACCATAGGAACCATCTTGTTGTCTTGAACAATTTTTGCATAATCTGCTAATGCCTTCATATTAGCATCGATACATTCTTGAGTAGGTATACCATCACCAATTTTTATCACTGCGCGCCATTTGGTAAATTTCGCGCCTAACAAAAAATATTCAGCGCATCTTTCATCAAGATCCTCAAGACCTCCTGTTAAAACTTCATCAGAGTCGTTGAAGGGACTGATGCCTTTGTCTACTTTAATGCCTGGTAAAGCTCCGGTTGAATTTATTAAATCTTTGAGTAGTGTGCCATCTGCAGCACTTTGTCGAAGAGTCTCATCAAATAAAATAACGCCGCCAATATTATCCTGCATGCCTTCCGCCCTGAATAATAATTCACGATAGTCTCTTCTTGAGTCTTCAGTTGATTCCGTATTGATCGCATCGAATCTTTTACCAATTGTGCCTGTACTCTCATCTGCAGCTAAAAATCCTTTTCCGTCTGATACCAAATAAGCTGCTATTTCTTCTAACGATGACAATGACATATCTAAATCCCCTTATTTTTATTTTTAATTGCCTCTATACAAGGTAATGTACCTAATTCTATATATTCTAGAAAGGCACCTCCAGCAGTGGATGCGTAATCGACACAATCCATCATATTCAAATTAGAGAAAGAAGCCAAAGTCTCCCCACCGCCAATGATGCTATAACCTTTTGATTCAGAAATTTTAATAGCTATTCCTGCTGTACCCTGAGCAAACCGCTCCTCTTCGAAATATCCCATAGGTCCATTCCAAATTATCGTCTTTGCGGAATTTATGTGTTGAGAAAAATCTTCAATTGAAGTTTGGCCAACATCAAAAATTATGTCATCGTCGTCAACCAGATCAATGTGTTTTTCTTCTAAAGCTGAATCTCTACCTTTTGTAACAACGACATAAGAAGGCAAAATAATTTTTTTATTTTTTATAATTGTCTTTGCAAGTTCGACGTAATCTTCTTCATACAAGGACTTGCCAATATTTTTTCCCAATGCCTTAAGGCAAGTATTAGCTAAAGCTCCACCAATGATTAAATGATCAACATGTTTTGTCAAAGACTCTAATACTTTCATTTTAGTTGATATTTTAGATCCTCCGATTATTCCCAAAAGAGGTTTTTCAGGAGAATCTATTATTCTTTCTAAAGCTTTTAATTCTTCCTCTACTAAAAAACCTACACATGCTTCTTTTATAAAACTTGTTACGCCATAAGTTGAGGCTTGTTTTCGATGTGCTGTACCAAAAGCATCCATAACAAACACATCAGCTGAGTCTGCCAGCGCCTTGGAGAGTTTTTCTTCATTTTGTTTCTCGCCTTTATAAAACCTTATATTTTCCAGCATAGATATATTTTCTAAAGACTTTAACTCTTTTATTGAATTCACTAGTTTTACTTCTTTATTTAATAACTCGCCAAGTTTTTTTGCTACAGGCTTAAGAGAAAACTTATCTTGCACAAGACCGGTTTCTTCTGGTCTGCCAAGGTGAGAAATTATTTTTAAGGATTTCGCATTGTCCGCAATGAATTCAATGGTAGGTAATGCTCTTACAAGTCTTTCGTCATCCAAGAGCTCATTTCCTTTTAAAGGAACATTAAAATCAACTCTTAATAAAACGCTTTTATCTTTTAAGTTTATAGAGTTGACAGAGTTTTCAATTTGGCTCATTTTTCTAGAACTTTTTTACAAGTCTCTACAACCTTTTCATTGGTAAAACCAAAATGTTCAAGCAAGTCTTTCAAGGGTGCAGACTCGCCAAAACAATCTAACCCAATTACTTCATCTCCTGCATTTAAATATTTGTACCAAAAATCTTTTGTGCCAGCTTCAATAGCTACTTTTGGCTTAGTTCCTAAAACTTGCAGTTTGTATTCTTCAGATTGTGAATCAAATATTTCTGTACACGGAATAGAAACTACTTTTACTTTGATACCTTCAGCTTGAAGAAGTTCGGCAGAATTTATAGCCAATTCAACTTCTGAGCCGGTAGCAATAATGACAAGATCTTCGTCTTCTGCTTCTAGTAAGACGTAACCACCTTTGTCAATCAATCCGGAATCATTTCTACTTTGAGGCGGTAAATTTTGCCTAGATAGTATTAAAGCAGTAGGCAAATCCTTTGATTCCAGTGCATGCTTCCAAGCATAAGCAGTTTCAACCCCGTCACAAGGTCTCCAAGTATTTATTCCAGGCGTGGCTCTTAACATTGATATGTGTTCGACTGGTTGATGAGTTGGACCGTCTTCTCCAACACCTATTGAATCATGTGTGTAGACGTATACTACTGGAAGTTTCATTAAAGCAGACATTCTTACTGCATTTCTTGCGTAATCAAGAAAAGTTAAAAAAGTGCCAGCATAAGGTCTAATACCCCCATGTAATACTAAACCATTCATTATCGCGGACATGCCAAATTCTCTTACTCCATAATTAATATAATTTCCTGTACCATCTGAACTTAGCTGTTCAGCTCCTTTCCATTGAGTATTGTTGGATGGAGTTAAATCAGCGGAGCCACCTATCAACTCAGGCATGACTGGCCCTAAACCATCTAAACAAATTCCTGAGCACTTTCTACTGGCATAATCCGTCTCGTCCGTTTCAAATTTTTTGATTAGATCGGAAATTGTGAATTCAAATTCAACCGGCAGTTCGCCAGTTACAAGTCTCTCAAATTCTTGAGCTTCACTTTTATGATTTTTTGCATACTCTTTTAATTTTTCTAGCCATTGATCTTCGATATTTTGACCGATGCCTTTATGATCCCATTCGTTGTAAATATCTTCTGGAATAAAAAAAGGCTCATGAGGCCAATTTATGTTTTCTCTTGTGAGCGCGATTTCATCATCACCAAGTGCAGCTCCATGTGTGTCTGCTGAGCCAGCCATATTTGGTGAGCCTTTACCTATTTCGGTCTTACAACAGATCAAAGTTGGTTTGTCGGAGCTCTTAGCTTCTTTTAAAGCTTGATCTATGCTTTCAAAATTATGTCCGTCAATTTCTCTGATTACTTTCCATCCATAACTTTCAAATCTGCCAGGCGTATCATCGGTGAACCAGCCTTCTACTCTGCCATCAATGCTTATTTCATTATCGTCATAAAGCATTATAAGTTTGTTGAGTTTTTGAGTGCCTGCAAAAGAACATACCTCGTGAGAAATGCCTTCCATTAAACAACCGTCGCCACAAAAAACATATGTGTAATGATCAATTAAATCTATATCTTTTTTATTAAATTTTTTAGCTAAAATCTTTTCTGCCATAGCCATACCAACAGCATTTGCGATGCCTTGCCCCAATGGGCCAGTAGTTGTTTCAACGCCAGGCGTTACATCACATTCAGGGTGTCCAGGGGTTTTAGATCCCAATTGTCGAAAAGCTTTCAATTCAGCCATTGGTAAATCAAACCCTGTGAGATGCAACAAAGAATAGAGCAACATCGAGCCGTGGCCATTCGATAGAACAAATCGGTCTCTATCAAACCATTCTGGATTATTGGGGTTATATTTTAAGTGCTTTTTCCATAGAACCTGTGCTATGTCAGCCATACCCATGGGCATTCCAGGATGTCCGCATTTAGCAGCTTGAACAGCGTCCATGGAAAGAGCTCTAATTGCGTTTGCTAAATCTTGTTGATTGGCCATGAATTTTTTTGCCTATTTTCTACTATTTCTTATTCACTTCATAGTAGAATTCAATCCGTTTAAAAAAATTAAATCATGTCTGAATACAAAACTTTTACTTCCGAATCCGTTTCTGAAGGACACCCTGATAAGATGTCTGATCAAATTTCAGATGCTATCTTGGATGCATTTTTAAAAGACGATCCTGAATCAAGAGTCGCTTGTGAAACCCTCGTAAAAACGGACTTGGTTGTTATTGCCGGAGAAATAACCTCCAATGCGGAGCCCAATTTAGAAGAAGTGGTCAGAAAAGTTATAAATGATATTGGTTATGACAATGATGAAGTTGGGTTTAATGGATCCAAAGTCGAAATAGTTAACGCAATAGGCATGCAATCAAATGATATTGCCCAGGGCGTTGATGAAGGAACAGGCACCGATGAAAGTCAAGGCGCCGGAGATCAGGGATTAATGTTTGGTTATGCCAACAACGAAACAAGTGTTTTGATGCCTGCACCTATTACTTACTCACATCTTCTGGTAAAAAAACAAGCTGAAGTAAGGAAATCTGGATTATTACCTTGGTTGCGACCAGATGCCAAAAGTCAGTTAAGTTTTGTTTATGATGAATTGGGCAAACCAAATTATATTTCCGCAATAGTTTTGTCTTCTCAACATAGTCCAGAAATTTCCCAAAAAGATCTAGAAGAAGGAATCAGAGAAGAAATTATTTATAAAACTATCCCTTCTGAATGGATCACCGACAAAACTAAAATTTATATAAATCCAACCGGCAGATTTGTCATCGGCGGACCCGTTGGAGATTGTGGTTTGACGGGTAGAAAAATTATTGTCGATACGTATGGCGGTATGGCGCGTCATGGAGGCGGAGCATTTTCTGGAAAAGACCCTTCAAAAGTTGATAGATCAGCTGCTTACGCCGGACGTTATGTTGCTAAAAATATAGTGGCTGCAAATTTAGCGGAAAAATGTGAAATCCAAGTTTCATATGCAATTGGAGTTGCTGAACCCACATCGATCAGTATTAATACTTTTGGAACTGGAAACGTATCTGATGAAGAGATTGCAAATATAGTCAGTGACAATTTTGAACTTAAACCGAAAGAATTAATCCAAATGTTGGACTTAAAAAAACCAATTTATCAAAATACTGCAGCGTATGGTCACTTTGGCAGAGAAGATGTCGATTTCTCTTGGGAAAAAACAGACAAATCAAGTACGATAAATAAAATTTAAAGGAAAATTATGGATTTTAAAGACTACAAAGTAGCTGATATTTCTTTAGCAGAATTTGGAAGAAAAGAGATTGCTTTAGCAGAATCTGAAATGCCTGCACTGATGAAATTGAGAGAGAAATATGGTTCTTCTCAACCCCTAGCAGGAGCCAAAATTATGGGTTGCATACACATGACAGTTCAAACCGCTGTTTTGATAGAAACTTTGGTTGCCTTGGGTGCTTCTGTACGTTGGTCTTCATGTAATATCTTTTCAACTCAAGATCATGCTGCTGCTGCTATTGCAGCTGCTGGTATTCCAGTTTTTGCATGGAAGGGTATGAACGATGAAGAATTTGATTGGTGTATTGAACAAACTATTTTGTTAGATGGCTCACCTTGGGATGCAAACATGATTCTTGACGATGGAGGAGATTTAACTTCTATGGTTCACACGAAATTTCCTGATATGTTAACCAACATTCATGGTATTTCCGAAGAAACTACAACGGGTGTTCATAGGTTATGGGAAATGTTAGAAAAAGGTGAATTAAAAGTTCCAGCGATCAACGTAAATGATTCCGTCACTAAATCTAAAAATGACAATAAGTATGGCTGTCGTCATAGTCTGAATGATGCTATCAAAAGAGGAACCGATATCCTTATGGCTGGAAGAAAGGCTTTGGTAGTTGGTTACGGGGATGTCGGTAAAGGCTCAGCTATGAGTTTAAGACAGGAAGGTATGATTGTAAGAGTTACTGAAATAGATCCTATATGTGCAATGCAAGCTTGCATGGACGGCTTTGAAGTAGTCTCTCCTTATATTAATGGAGAAAACAAAGGCAATGACGAATGCATTAATAAATCACTTTTAGAAGATACGGATTTAATTGTTACGACAACCGGAAATATAAATGTTTGTGACAAATTTATTTTAAACAATCTAAAAGCAGGCTCAACTGTTTGTAATATTGGTCATTTTGATAATGAAATTGACACACAATACATGCGAGATAATTGGAAATGGGAGGAAGTTAAGCCTCAAGTTCATAAGGTCTCTAGATCAGATAAAGCAGGAGATTACTTGATCCTTTTAGCTGAAGGAAGATTAGTTAATTTAGGAAATGCTACAGGTCACCCCTCTCGAATAATGGATGGTTCGTTTGCTAATCAAGTGCTAGCTCAAATGTTTCTCTACAAACAAGCATTTGCAACTATCAACGATGAGGAAACAAAAAAAGAATTATTAAAAATAGAAGTCTTGCCGATGGAACTTGACGAAGAAGTAGCCTCTTATATGGTAGAAGGATTTGGAGGAGTTGTTACCAAACTAACCAAAGATCAGGCTAAATACATCAATGTAAAAGTCGAGGGTCCTTTTAAACCAGAGAACTACAAATATTAATGGCAAAAAAGAATACTAGCTGGGGCGGCCGTTTTAAAAAGCAGACAGCAAAAAAAGCTCAAGAATTTTCGTCATCTATAGACATCGACAACAAGCTTTATAAAGAAGACATTCTTGGTTCGATTGCATATGCAGAAGCCCTACAAGCTGCCGGGGTTCTCAACAAAGGCGAACTATCAAAAATTAAATCCGGACTGAAACAAATAAAACAAAAAATTGAGTCCGGTAAATTTAATTGGCAGGAGACCCTTGAAGACGTTCACATGAATATCGAATCTTCTCTAGAGAAGATAATTGGGTCTGCTGCAAGAAAACTCCACACAGGCAGATCTCGAAACGATCAAGTTGTAACAGATTTGAAGCTTTATCTCTTAGAAAAATCAAAAGATATACAAATCTGTCTCTCAGATCTTTTAAAGATAGTAGTTTTAAAAGCTGAATCAGAGGTAGAAACTTTAATGCCTGGTTTCACTCATATGCAAATAGCTCAGCCCGTAACTCTTGGTCATCACCTTATGGCTTGGTATGAAATGTTATCCAGAGATCTAGATAGATTTAAAGGATGTGAAAGTCGCTTAAAAATAAGTCCTTTGGGATCTGGTGCTTTAGCAGGAAATAAATTTAAGATAAACAGAAGAAAAATGGCTAAAGCTTTAGGTTTTGAAGAAGTTACCAATAACTCTATAGATGCCGTTAGTGATCGTGATTATGTTATAGAAATGATGTTTAACATTAGTCTAATGGGCGTGCACCTATCTAGAATCGCAGAAGAATTGATTATTTGGTCCTCTTCACAATTTGATTATGTGGAATTACCAGAAGAATTATGTACTGGATCTTCAATAATGCCCCAGAAAAAAAATCCTGACATGGCCGAATTGGTAAGAGGCGGATCAAGCAAAACCATTGGTAACTTGGTTTCTCTGCTGAGTTTGATTAAAAATCAGCCGCTTTCTTACAATAGAGACAACCAAGAAGATAAAGGACCGCTATTTGACTCCATCGAATACGCTTTGGGATCACTAGATATCACAGCGGCAATGATCGCAGGAGCCGAATTTAATAGAGACTCAATGTTGACGGATGTGTATGACGGACATATCTGTGCTACTGATTTAGCTGAGTATTTAGTAATGAAAGGTATACCTTTTAGAGATGCTCATGCCATTTCGGGAAAAGCCGTTCAACTAGCAGAATCAAAAGATTTTTTATTATCTGAGTTATCATTGAAAGAATTAAAAAAATTAAATGCATTAATTGAGAAAGATGTTTTTAAACACTTAGATCCTTTGAAATCAATATCTTCAAAAAACAGTATTGGTGGAACAGCTCCGAGTCAAGTTTTAAAACAAATAACCCAAGCTAAAAATAAATTAAAAATTTAAAAAAGTTTCAAATTTTAGGAGAATTTTATGAAATCTTTATTTAAACCAATAACAATTAATAAGCTAGAAGTGCCCAACAGGATTGCGATGGCTCCGATGACTCGCATGATGTCTCCAGATGGCGTCCCTGGGGATAATGTCAGAGATTATTACCAAAGACGTGCCGCGGGAGAAGTGGGTTTAATTATTACTGAGGGTGTTGAAGTCAGTCACCCGTCATCAAGCGGTTACCCAAATGTTCCTGGGTTTCGGGATAAAGCAGATGAAGGTTGGAAAAAAATAATTGAAGTAGTTCAGGCCGAAGGTTCAAAAATTTTTCCGCAACTTTGGCATGTTGGTGCTATGAGAAAGGAAGGCATGGCTCCAGATCCAAAAGTACCGGGCTACACTCCGTCTGGATTGGTTAACACCAACAAACAAGCTGCTCATGCAATGACAGCTGATGAAGTAGAAATGTTGATTGAGTGCTTCGTCAAAGATATTCTCAAAATCAAAGATCTTGGCTTTGATGGTGTCGAATTACATGGCGCTCATGGTTATCTGATTGATAATTTCTTCTGGGAAGGCACCAATCAAAGAGATGATAGTTATGGAGGCGAAATCGATAAACGAACAAAATTTGCTTGTGAAATTATCAAAAGAGCAAGAAAAGAAATAGGGAGAGATTTCCCAATTGCAATTAGATTTTCACAGTGGAAGCAACAAGACTACGAGGCAAAATTGGCTCACACTCCAGATGAATTAGAAAAATTTCTCATGCCCCTTGTTGATGCTGGGGTCGATGTTTTTCATGCAAGCAATAGAAGATACTGGGAACCTGAATTTGAAGGTTCGGATCTTAATCTAGCGGGCTGGACAAAAAAGATTTCTGGCCTACCAACGATCACTGTGGGAAGTGTTGGCTTAAAATCCGATTTTATTGGTCTATATGCGGGTGAGGATGCAGTAGAAAGTGCACCAATAGATGAACTCGTCAGTCGATTAGATGCCGAAGAATTCGACATGGTCGCTGTGGGTCGAGCACTGTTGTCAGACCCAGACTGGGTTAAAAAGATTAGAGAAGAACGTTTTGATGAAATAATTCCTTTCGAAAGTAAATATGCTCAATCTGTTTATTATTAATCGAATTGAAAAAAACCTCAAAAAAAACTAAAAAAGAAAGAACAAAATCCAAACAAGAAAAGTCTAAACACGGCTTTGATCCTATACAATATGAGAAACCACCTCATCATTGAATAGGGAGGATTTTAAAAATGAAAAAATTAACAATACTTACTTTTCTCGTTCTAATTTCTTTCTCCGCTTGTGGTGTGAAAGGGCCATTGTCATTGCCAACAGAAAACTTTATCAATCATGAGACCAGATAATTTCACTTTTAAAGAAGGAAAATTGTTTCTTGAAGGTATTTCAATTGAGGAAATAACTCGAAAAATTCCCACTCCGTTTTATCTTTACTCAAAAGCTAGCTTGGATGCCTCGTGTGAAGCTTACATGTCAAATATGGCCTCTTCTGATTTAGTTTGTTATTCGGTAAAAGCTAACAATAATCTAAATATTTTAAGATCTTTTGTAGATAAGGGATTAGGATTTGATGTTGTTTCTGGTGGTGAGTTACAAAAGGTTATAAAAGCAGGGGCGAATCCGAGAAAAATTGTCTTTTCAGGAGTTGGTAAAACCAAAGAAGAATTAAAATTAGCAGCTGATTTGGACATTTACTCAATAAATGTGGAATCTGCTTTTGAATTGAAAAACATAATTGATTTAAATAAAAATCCTAGAATTTCTTTTCGAATCAATCCGGATATGAAAGGAGATACCCATCCCTATATTGAAACAGGGAAGGCAGATTGTAAATTTGGTATGTCAGAGGAAGAAGCATTGCTTTTAGCAAAGCAATTTTCAAATGAACAAATGAATTTGGTTGGTCTAACCGCCCACATTGGTTCACAAATAACTGATACAGGGCTCTATTTAGAGCTATTAGCAAAATTGCAAAGCCTGGCAGGTGAAATGGAAGCTCTTGGTCATCCTATTGATCACTTAGATGTTGGCGGTGGATTGGCAATTGATTATGAAATAAAAACTAATTTTGATCCTTCAGAACTTGTTAAAAAAATTAAAAGTAAAACAGAAAAATATGATCTTCTTTTAGAACCGGGTAGATCAATTATTGCTCAGGCTGGGGTTCTTGTTACCAAGGTAATAGGTGTAAAAGAAAATGGTCAAAGAAAATTTTTAGTTGTTGATGCAGGCATGAATGATCTCATGCGTCCTTCTCTTTATAACGCTAGACACAAAATAGAGAATATTTTATGCAGTGAAAATGAAGGTGATATCTATTCCGTCGTCGGTCCAGTCTGTGAAACAGCTGATTCTTTTGGGGATGATTTTTCTATCTCTGCTAAAGAAGCCGATCACCTAGTTATATATTCTGCTGGTGCTTACGGATCGAGTATGAGCTCAAATTATAATTTGCGCTTAAAGCCTGCAGAAATATTAGTTTCAGGAACAAACTTTTCTGAAATAAGAAAAGCAGAGAGTTTTGAAGATACTTTACAATTAGAGGATATTTGAATGTTGGTGGTTCAATATATGGAGTCTTTAGGAAATGACTTCGTTATTATCGATGGAGTTACTCAATTCTTTGAACCAAGTTCTAAAGAGATTTCTAAAATATTGAATTTTGATCATGACTTTTCTATCGATCAAGTTATGGTCATTTTACCTCCTAGTGATAGTAGATTTGATTTTCAAATTAAAATTTTCAATCAAGATGGAAGTGAAGCAGAAAACTGTGTAAACGGTATTCGTTGTATATCTAAATATATATTTGATCAAAAATTAGTTTTTTCTGATCAGGTCAATTTTATGGTTGGAAATGATCTTGTCATTGTTTCCAATACGAAAAAAAATCAATTAAAGGTTGATATGTTTAATATTAGTTTTAGAGCTGAAGACATTGGAATAAAAGATGGTGACATTAATTCTTTCAACTTTAATGATAAAGAAATATTTTTTGATGTGGTTTCCGTGGGCAATCCTCATGCGGTTATCTTTAATTACGATAAAGAGCTTAATGTTCCAGAAGTTGGAGCTGCGCTACAGAAAAGCGGAATTTTTAAAGACGGTATTAATGTAGGCTTTGCAAATAGCGTTAATGATTCTGAGATAAACCTAAGAGTTGTAGAGAGAGGTGTAGGCG
>LULK01000239.1_pt1 | contig 30836 bp, 33 predicted proteins | sample 728181 | NCBI WGS metagenome assembly LULK01 (sample SAMN03860291, study PRJNA289734) | marine metagenome | biome: seawater column; feature: ocean; material: water; isolation source: Red Sea water column Station 169 - depth 10m | place: Saudi Arabia: Red Sea | collected 2011-10-15 | depth 10 m | reverse complement strand
GAATTATTAAAATCAGGTATAATTGCTATTTCAGTAGCATTAGCTCTTATGCTAATCTATATTTGGATAAGATTTGAATGGCAATTTAGTCTTGGTGCTATTTGTGCATTATTTCATGATGTAATTGTTACGCTGGGTCTGTTTTCATTATTAGGTTTGGAAATTAATTTATCAATAATAGCCGCTGTTTTAACTATAGTTGGTTATTCTATGAACGATACTGTAGTTATTTTTGATCGTGTTCGTGAAAATTTAAGAAAATATGCTGATATAAAGATATTTGAATTAACTAACATTTCAATCAATGAAACTTTATCAAGAACTTTGATTACATCAATAACCACACTTTTAGCATTAGTCTCAATTTTTATTTTTGGCGGAGAAATTTTAAAAGGTTTCTCACTAGCAATGATTTTTGGTGTTATTTTTGGAACTTATTCTTCAATTTATATAGCAAATACTATTCTTGTGAGACTAAATGTTTCTCAAAAAACTATTCTAAGAGATGAGGAAAAAAATTAATATAAATTTTGTGCTATAACCATCGTTAGTAACATTGGTATAGACAATAAAGTGTTTGTTCTAGAGAACAACATTGCAGTTTTAGCTGATTTAGCTTTTAAGTCTGGATCGGCATCAACAATACCCAAAGCTCTTTTTTGATTAGGCCAGATAACAAACCAAACATTAAATGCCATTATTAAACCAAGCCACATACCAATACCTATAGCTGTATGCTTTGGAACACCTGATCCAATACTTAAAGTCATAGCATCATGTAAGTACCCATTAAGTCCTGCTAGGATTAATCCAGAGATTACAGTAAACGCAGCAGCCCATCTGAAGTAAAATAATGCTGCGGGAGCAATAACTTTTCCAATGGCTGGCTTCTGTTCATCAGGTATTTTTCCCATATTTGGAATTTGAACAAAGTTAAAGTACCACAATAAACCAATCCACATAATACCAACCAGAACGTGAGTATATCGAGCAATCCAACTCCAAAAAAGAGCATCAAAGCTAAATCCCCCATTTTGGTAAAATAAACCAAGAAATAAAATTATAGCTATAGCGATCGACGTATGAATTGTTTTAGATAATGAAGATAGTAAATTAATCACAATAGATTACTTATATCAAATTCAACTGAAATTTACTAATATTTTTTCTAGTTCAAAAGTGGCTTTAAAAATTTTCCTGTATAACTACCATCTACCTTACAAATTTCCTCGGGTTTGCCCTCTGCGATGATTTTACCTCCTTTTACTCCGCCCTCTGGACCCATATCAACAATATAATCAGCAGTTTTTATTACATCAAGATTATGTTCAATTACAACGACAGTGTTTCCAAGAGCAACAAATGTATGGAGGATTTCTAACAATTTTTTTATATCATGCTGATGTAATCCAGTAGTAGGTTCATCGAGTATATACATTGTTCTTCCAGTAGATCTTTTCGATAATTCTTTTGCAAGTTTTATTCTTTGCGCTTCTCCACCAGAGAGAGTGGTAGCTTGTTGTCCAATTTTTATATAACCTAATCCAACTTTTTTTAGAGTAAGTAATTTAGTCTTTATATTTGTAATATTTTCAAAATATTCACATCCCTCATCAACAGTCATATTTAAAACATCTGCAATACTTTTATTTTTAAATTTTATTTCTAAAGTTTCTCGATTATATCTTGTACCTTTACACTCATCGCATTGAATATAGACATCAGGGAGAAAGTGCATTTCATATGTAATAACTCCGTCACCCTCACATGCTTCACATCGTCCGCCCTTAACATTAAAAGAAAATCTTCCAGGTTTGTATCCTCGAGATTTAGATTCAGGTAGAGATGTAAACCAATCTCTTATTGGTCCAAAAGCACCAGTGTATGTGGCTGGATTTGATCTTGGAGTACGGCCAATAGGTGATTGATCTATATCAATTACTTTATCTATTAATTCTGTACCTTTAAAATTTTTAAATGGTTTTGGAATTTTTCTAGATTTGTTATTATTTAAGGTAAGATTCAGAGCATTATAAAGTGTTTGCAAAACTAAAGTAGACTTTCCACTACCTGATACACCAGTTACACATGTCAAACTTCCTAAAGGTATTTTTAAATTTACATTATCTAAATTATTTCCTGAGGCACCCGTAATTTCTAAAAACCTTCCATTCTTAGCTAATCTTCTTTTTGGAGGTACTATGATTTTAAATTTATTTGATAAATATTTTCCAGTAATGCTATCTTTGTTTTGACCAATTTCTTCAAAAGTTCCTTGAGCTACAACTTGACCACCTTTATTACCGGCTTCGGGACCAAGATCAATGATGTGATCAGCGTTTTCCATAGTTTCTGTATCATGTTCAACAACAATCACAGTGTTTCCTAAATCTCTTAACCTTTTTAAAGCATTAATTAATTTAACATTATCTTTCTGGTGGAGACCTATAGAAGGTTCATCTAAAACATAGAGCACACCCGTTAACCCTGAACCTATTTGCGAAGCAAGCCGTATTCTTTGAGATTCGCCGCCGGATAATGTGCCTGACTCTCTTGATAAGGTCAAATAATCAAGACCAACATTTAACAAAAAATCTAATCTCTCATTTATCTCTTTTAAGATATGTTCAGCAATTTTAAATTGTTTTTTATTAAGGTTTGTTTGAAGTTCCTTAAACCATTTTGAGGCTTCTAAAATTGATTTTTCAGTTACTTCGCTGATATGTAAACCGTCTATTTTTACACATAAGGCTTCATCTTTAAGTCTATGACCATTACATCTTTCACATTTTGTGTCTGATTGATACTGGGAAATTTCCTCTCTTTTCCAATCACTATCAGTTTCTAAATAACGACGTTCAAGATTATTTATGACGCCTTCAAACGATTTCTTATGTGAATATTTTTCATATCCATCATCGTAAGTAAATTTTATTTCTTCATCATCAGAACCATAAAGTATTATATCTCTTATTTTTTTTGGTAGTTTATTCCATCTTTCATTTAGAGAAAAATTGTAGTGTTTTGCTAGAGAAGAGAGTGTTTGTGCATAATATAAAGTAGTGGTTTTAGCCCATGGTTCAATTGCACCATCAATGATAGATTTTTTCTCATTTGGTATAACCAAGTTAGGGTCTACATTAAGTTTTACACCTATACCCTCACATTCTTCGCAGGCACCAAACGGACTATTAAAAGAAAATAATCTTGGTTCAATTTCCTCAATAGTAAATCCACTTTCTGGACAAGCAAATTTAGTTGAGAAGATTAATCTTTCTAATTTTCTTTTTTATTAAGTTCAGGAACATTATCTATATCATAAAGTTTATCATCTATTTTAATTTTTCTAAATCCACGCTTTTTAAAGCCCAATATTTCTTTTTTGTATTCGCCTTTACGTCCTCTTACTACCGGAGCAAATAAATAAATTGTCGATTTTTTTGGTAATTCTTTAATCTTATCTACAATTTGAGTAATTGTTTGAGATACTATTGGTTTACCGGTGAAAGGTGAATAGGGAATTCCTGCTCTTGCATAGAGAACTCTCATATAATCATAAATTTCAGTAACTGTTGCAACAGTAGATCTAGGATTTTTTGAAGTATTCTTTTGCTCAATCGAAATAGCAGGGCTCAAACCTTCAATTAAATCAACATTAGGTTTTTTCATTTTGTCTAAGAACTGACGTGCATAAGCTGATAAACTTTCAACGTACCTTCTTTGACCTTCTGCATAAACGGTATCGAACGCTAGCGAGGATTTTCCGGAGCCAGATAGACCTGTTATAACTACAAATTTGTCTTTAGGTATTTCTAATGAAATATTTTTTAAATTGTGCTCTTTAGCCCCTTTAATAAGTATCTTTTTCATCATAATTCTTATTGCTTTGACTTAATAAAATTAATATTCAGAGTAAATTGTGATATAAATCTAATTAATTAATAATACAAATATTAAAATATTATGGCTGGAAGTTTAAATAAAGTACTTTTAATTGGTCGTTTGGGCGCAGATCCTGAAATTAAGCAAATGGTAAATGGAAAAAATGTTGCAAGACTTAGTCTTGCTACAAGTCAATCCTGGAAAGATAAAAATTCTGGAGAAAAAAAAGAAAAAACTGAATGGCACCGTGTGGTTGTATTTAATGAGGGTCTTGTAAATGTTGTTCAACAATATCTTAAAAAAGGAGCTCAAATTTATGTTGAGGGACAACTATCTACGAGAAAATGGAAAGACGAACAATCAGGCCAAGATAAATTTTCTACTGAGATAATTATTCAAGGATATAATTCCTCACTTACAATGTTAGGCGGAGGTAATTCCGGTGGTAGTATTGCAAACGATAATAATAAATCATTAAATAATAATGATGATATGTCTCAAATTTCTAACGAAATGGATGACGAAATTCCATTTTAGTAATTATGCAAAATTCTGAAAATCAAAACGATAAGAATATTAAGTTGATATCTATGCATGACGAGATGAGCTCGTCATACCTATCTTATGCAATGAGCGTTATCGTCAGCCGTGCTCTTCCTGATATCAGAGATGGATTAAAACCTGTTCATAGAAGAATTTTATATGCAATGTACAAAGGAGGTTATGACTGGTCAAAACAATTTAGAAAATCAGCTAGAATAGTCGGTGATGTAATTGGTAAATATCACCCACATGGAGATCAATCTGTATATGACGCATTAGTTCGGATGGTTCAAGATTTTTCAATGAGTTTACCTTTGGTTGAAGGGCAAGGAAATTTTGGTTCTATAGACGGAGATCCAGCAGCGGCAATGAGATATACTGAGACAAGACTCTCAAAAGTATCTCAGTTTCTTATAGATGATATTGAAAAGAACACTATTGATTTTAAAAGTAATTATGATGAAACGGAAAAAGAACCAAGCGTTCTTCCTGCTCAATATCCTAATCTTTTAGTTAATGGTGCAGGCGGTATAGCAGTTGGAATGGCAACAAGTATTCCACCTCATAATTTGGGAGAAATAATAGATGGAACATTAGCATTAATTGAAAATAAGGACATTACTGTTAAGCAATTAATGAAATTTATACCTGGTCCTGATTTTCCAACGGGCGGAGTAATCATAGGAAAAGATATGATTAAAGAGGGTTACACTAAAGGAAGAGGGTCTTTTAAAGTCCGTGGTCAAATTTCTATTGAACAAGCGAAGAATGGTAGGGAAAGATTAGTAATTACTTCAATTCCATATCAAGTTAATAAGTCGGTTTTAAATGAGAGAATAGCTCAATTGGTTAGAGAAAAAAAAATAGAAGGCATAAGAGATATAAGAGATGAGTCCAACAGGGAAGGGATAAGAGTATCTATAGATTTAAGAACTGGTGTTGAACCGGAAACAGTCAAAAGACAATTATATAAAAATACTCAAATAGAAAGCTCTTTTGGTTTTAATACTTTAGCAATAGTTGAGGGAAAACCTATTACATGTAATTTAAAAGATTTTTTATCCCATTTTTTAAATTTTAGAGAAAGTGTAGTAATCAAAAAAACAAAATTTGATTTGAATAAAGCTGAAGAAAGAGCACATATATTGATTGGTTTATCTGTGTCAGTCGAAAATTTAGATAAAGTTATAAAGATTATAAGATCATCACAAAATCCTGAAGAAGCAAAAAGTTCACTTCTTAAAATTAAATGGAAAATAAATAAATCATTAAAGATGATAAATTTAATTGAAAATAAAACTTCTAAAGGAATGTATTCTTTATCTGAAATTCAAGTTAATTCAATTTTAGAATTAAGATTACAAAAACTAACTGCATTGGGTATCAATGAAATAGAAATTGAAATTAAAAAACTTTCTGAATTGATAAAAAAATACAAAAAAATTATTTCTTCAAAAAAAGAATTATTAAATGTAATTAGCAATGAATTAAACGATATAAAAGAAAAATTTTCAGTTAAAAGAAGAACAGATATTATCGATGCTGTTTTAAATTATGATATTGAGGAAACTATTCAAAAAGAGTCTGTTATTATTACTGTTACCCTTCAAGGCTACATTAAAAGAGGATCTTTAAATAATGTAAAACAACAAAAAAGAGGAGGAAAAGGAAAAACTGGTATTACAACGAGAAATGAAGATTCTGTTGTCCAAACACTATCTGTTAACACCCATACTTCTGTTTTATTTTTTTCTACCGAAGGTCTTGTTTACAGAATTAAAGCTTGGAAAATACCGGTTGGATCTTCATCTTCTAAAGGAAAATCCTTATTCAACATTTTACCCCTCAAAAGTCATCAATCTATAAGTTCTATAATGCCATTTCCTGAGGATTCTGAGTTAAAGAATTACCAGATAGTATTTGCCACGGCCAATGGAAAGATAAGAAAAAATAGTTTAGAGGATTTTTCTTCAATAAATACGGCAGGTAAAATTGCGATGAAATTGGACAATAATGATAAAATTGTTGGGGTAAAGATTTGTAAAGAAGATCAAGACATAATACTAAGCACCAAATTTGGAAAATGTATTAGATTTGAGTCAAAAAAATTGAGAGTTTTTAAAGGTAGATCTTCAAAAGGGATTAAGGGTATTGTTTTATCACCAAATGATCAAATTGTATCATTATCTATCATTGATAACGATAAATATAGTAAAAATGGAAAAAAGAGCAAAGATGAAAAATCTGAAATTAAAGCTAAAGAAAAATTTATTTTATCGATTACTGAAAATGGGTTTGGAAAAAAGACATTGCATACTGATTATAGAGTTACGAATAGAGGTGGTAAGGGTATTATAGGAATTGTTAATTCACCAAGAAATGGTGATATTTCCTCATCTTTCCCTGTATTTGAAGGAGATGAAATTCTTATATCAACAAACAAAGGTAGAGTCATAAGAGTAGCTGTGAAAGAAATTAGAACGGCTGGAAGAAATACACAGGGTGTAAGAATAATTAAATTATCAGGTGAGGAAAAAGTAGTTTCAGCAAATAAAATTGATGATAATTTAATTTAATGACTAAAATTGCAATTTATCCAGGGACCTTTGACCCAATTACTTATGGTCATATAGATGTTATTAAGAAAGGATTAAAACTATTTAATAAGATAATAGTTGCTGTTTCTGATGTTGATAATAAGAATTATCTATTTGATATTGATGAAAGAATAGAAATTGTTAAAAAAGCACTTTTTTCTGATTTAAAGCTTAATAAAAATAGAATTAACGTAATCGCTTTTAATACTCTAACAACTGATTTATGTAAAAAAAATAAAGCCAACATCATACTAAGAGGTCTTAGAGCAGCTTCAGATTTTGAATATGAGTTCCAACTTGCTGGAATGAATAGGAAGCTTAATAATAGTATAGAAACTGTTTTTTTAATGTCCGACGTTGAAAATCAAATTATTTCATCAAAATTTGTAAAAGAAATTGTAAAATTAAAAGGTAATATTAAAAAATTTACAACAAAAAGTACTATAAAAGCTTTAGAAAGAAAATATGTTTAAAATAATCTTAAAATTGTTTTTTTTATTTTTTTTATTAATCAATCAATCAATATCGGAGGAAAATATAATGATCTTAAAACTTAAAGATGGTGATGTTAAAATAGAATTATTTAATGATGTTGCCCCAAATCATGTAAAACGAATTAAAGAATTAGCTTCAGCTGGCAAATACGACGGAGTTGTCTTTCATAGAGTAATAGATGGTTTTATGGCACAAACAGGTGATGTAAAGTTTGGAAACTCAAATTCTAAAGATTTTAATCTAAGTATGGCTGGAATGGGTGGATCAGATTTACCTGACCTAAACCAAGAATTTAGTAATCTCCCACATGACAGAGGAACTTTATCAATGGCCAGGTCCTCAAACCCAAACAGTGCGAATAGTCAATTTTTTATATGTTTTAAACCTGCACCTTTTCTAGATAAGCAATATACAGTTTTTGGTAAAGTTATTGAAGGTATGGAATTTGTAGACAAAATTAAAAGAGGAGATGAAAATAATAATGGGGCGGTAAGTGATCCAGATAAGATTATAAGTTTTAAATAGTTATAATTTTTTTAATGGATATTAAAAAATTTGCCTTTGAGGTTTCCAAAACTGATGGTTATGCAAGAGAAGGTTTAATAAAAACACATAGGGGTGATATACACACCCCAGCCTTTATGCCTGTTGGTACGCAGGCAACGGTTAAAGCTTGCACAATTAATGATATTAAGAAAACTAATTCAGAAATAATTCTATCAAATACATATCATTTAATGATTAGACCTGGTGTAGAAAGAATTGAAAGAGTAGGCGGATTACACAAATTTATGAATTGCGACTTACCTATACTTACAGACTCAGGAGGTTTTCAGGTTATGTCTCTTTCAAAATTAAACAAAATTGACAGGGAAAAAGGTGCTATTTTTAATTCACATATAGATGGAAAAAAATTTATTTTAAGTCCAGAAAGAAGTATTGAAATTCAACTAGGTCTTAATTCAGATATTTGTATGATAATGGATGAATGTCCTAAAAATACGAAAGATTATGATTTGATAAATAATTCTATGAATTTGTCTTTATATTGGGCTGAAAGATCTAAGAAAGCCTTTGGATTAAATCCACACAAAGCATTATTTGGGATTATTCAAGGGGGATTATTCGAGGATTTAAGAAAACAATCTTTGAAAGAATTAATAAACATAGAATTTGACGGATATGCTGTTGGTGGATTGGCTGTAGGCGAAACACAAAAAGAAATGTTTGGGGTATTAGATAGTCTAAAAGATATTCTTCCACATGAAAAACCTCATTATTTAATGGGTGTTGGTACTCCATCTGATATCTTAGGAGCTGTAATGAGAGGTATTGATATGTTTGATTGTGTTTTACCAACAAGATCTGGAAGAACTGGTTTAGCTTTTACTTGGAATGGAAGAGTTAATATTAGAAATAGCAAATATCAAAATGATGATTCTCCTCTTGATCCAGCGGTAAAAAATCTTGATTTAAATAAATATTCTAAAAGCTATTTAAATCATTTGTTTAATACAAATGAAATTCTTGGTTCAATGTTATTAACTTTACATAATATTAATTTCTATCAAGAATTAATGTTGTTAATAAGGAAAAATATCCGCAATGGCACATTTAAGGAATTTCATGATAAATATATAGATAAGTTGTAATTAATTAACTTTTTTGTCTCACAAATTGCCATTTGAATTATTCTTATAAATATGTATATACATTTCAGTCAATAATTTATTTGGGCCGTTAGCTCAGTTGGTAGAGCAATTCCCTTTTAAGGAATGGGTCGATGGTTCGAGTCCATCACGGCTCACCACATCTTAAGAAATCTTAAGTGGTGGGTACTCTAAGAGTATTTGATTTGTCCACTCATTAATTTTTTTAATTCTATTTTCAGCTGATGGGTGCGTACTCATAAATTCTGGCGGTGTTTGACCTTTATTGTATTCTTTCATTCTTTCCCAAATTTTTGGAGTTTCTCTAATATCATAACCAGATAAAGAAGAAAAAATCATACCCAGATAATCAGCTTCACTTTCTTGTTTTCTGTTAAAAGGGTTCATTATTCCTAATTGAGATAATAGTCCTACAGTATCCATACCTGTAGTTCTGTTTATGTCAGACAATACACCTCCACTTGCAATATCTATAATTTTTGTACCAACATTCAATAATGTTCCTCTACTTGCTCTTTCTACGGAATGTTTAGCTACTGCGTGAGCAATTTCGTGACCCATTACTGCTGCCAGACCATTCGTATTTTTGGTAACATCTAATATGCCTGTGTAAACTGCAATTTTCCCACCTGGCATACACCAGGCATTTCTAACTTTTTTATTTTCAATTAATATATATTCCCAATCAAAATATTTTGTAGGGTCGTCTAATTTTGATTGATAGAAATATTCACTGATCGAATCTTCCATTTTTTGTCCAATATCTTTTATTAGATTGAGCGTTTTAGTATCTTTGCTTAATTTTTCTTTTTTCTTAACTTTTTCATAGATTTTTGCTGCTTGAGCATTTAATTTTGCTTCGGGAATTATACTTAACTGTTTTCTTTCAGTAATAGGTGCTGTTGCGCATGAATTGAGAATAAAACCACCACAACTACAGCCAACATATGATAAAAATTTTCTTCTATTCATTTTTCTTTAACATTGATATTATATATATGAATGAATCTAAATAACAAAATTTTATTAGTGTTATTTATAATTGCAATTATTTTCGTTATTTATTCAAGTTTTAATTAATTATGTCAAAAAAGAAAAAATCAATAACTTTACTTCTAAGAAATTATTTCATTACAGGGGTAGTTGTTCTTATTCCAATAGGATTTACCCTATACCTTAGTAAAGTTCTAATTGGTCTCTCCTCTAGAATTTTACCTGAAAATATTAACCCAAACAGCTATCTACCATTTGAAATTCCAGGAATAGAAATTTTAATCTCACTAATTTTCATAACTATTGTTGGTGGTTTATCTTTATCATTTTTAGGAAAACGAATTTTAAAACTAATTGATGATCTTTTTAAAAGAATTCCATTTTTAAGAACTATCTATTCTGCTATAGTTCAAATGACTGAAACATTCTCAAAAAAAGATAACGATAAAAAAAGTGTAGTTTTGATTGAATATCCTAGAAAAGGGGTTTGGGCTGTAGGTTTTGCAACAAAAGAAAACACTGGTGAAATGGCAAAAAAAACTAATAAAAAATTAATTAATGTTTTTGTTCCAACAACCCCAAATCCAACAAGCGGATTTTTATTAATGTTTCCGATAGAGGACGTAATCTATCTAGATATGACTTTTGAGGAAGCATCTAAATTTATTGTTTCTGCTGGAACATCTTCAGGTAAAAATTAGGCAATATCATTTATTATATCTGCTCGATCATATAATTTTATTAATGGTTTGTATTTTCCTATGTCTTCTTTTTCATTTTCTATTCTTTTAATTTCTTTTTCTGCTAAAATAAAAAGATTATGATTATGAACTGGATCAGCTAATTTAAAATTTTTGACTCCACTTTGTTTAAAGCCAAGAATATCTCCAAAACCTCTTAACTTCATATCCTCCTCAGATATCTCAAATCCGTCATTTGATCCTTTTAATATATTAATTCTTTTTTTTGCATTCTCGCTTAGATTTGACTTAAACATTAATATACATGAAGATTCTTTATTGCCTCTTCCAACTCTACCTCTAAGTTGATGTAATTGAGACAAACCAAATTTATTTGCATTTTCTATTACAATTACATTTGCATTAGGAAAATCTATACCAACTTCAATTATAGTAGTCGAAACTAAAATTTTAAATTCATTTCTTAAAAATTTGTTTAAAATTTTTTCTTTTTCCTCAATGGTTGTTTTTCCATGAAGTAAATAAACTTCATTAGGAAATATTTTTTTTAGATATTCAGACTTTTTGACTGCTGAGGTATGATCAATTTTTTTAGATTCTTCTATTAATGGACATACCCAAAAAATTTGGTTTCCAAGTTTGATTTCTTTTTTTATGAATTTTATTACATCTTCAATCTTACTCTCAAGTTTACTATAAGTTTTTATGGTTTTACGATTATTAGGCTTTTCTCTTATAATTGAAAGATCCATATCTCCATAAATTGTCATTGTTAAAGTACGTGGAATTGGTGTAGCTGTCATTAAAAGCACATCACAATCCTTACCAGCTTTGTCAGATAATTTTTTTCTTTGACTAACTCCAAATTTATGTTGTTCATCGATTATTATTAATCCTAGTTTTTTAAACTCTACCTTTTTTTGAAATAAGGCATGTGTTCCAAAGATTATATCAATCTCTTTTTTTAACAGCTTATCTAAAATGATCTTTTTATTTTTATAAGTTGATTTTCCAGAGAGTAATTCAATCTTAATATTTTCTGGAAATATTTTTTTTGCTAATAAAAAGTGTTGCCTTGACAAAATTTCAGTAGGAGCCATGACTGCGACTTGAAAATCAGAATTAATAGTATTGAATGCAGATAACAAAGATACTATTGTTTTACCACTGCCAACATCTCCTTGAAGCAATCTAAACATTTTATTATCTGAACATAAATCATGATTAATTTCACTTAATGTTTTAGCTTGGTCATTAGTCAAAGAAAAATCTAAATTAGACATTATTTCATTTTGTTTTTTGGGATCAAATTTTTTTTTTGTTTTTTTAATTTTTTTTATTTTCTTTCTAATTTCTGAGTTTACTAAAAAAGTTGAAAAAATTTCATCAAATGCGAGTCTTTGATAAAAGTTTTCTTTAAATTTACCAATATTTTCAGGTTCATGTAACTTTTTGATTGAGTCATTCCATCCAATATTATCAAATTTTTTTAATATGTATTTTGAGTGCCATTCATCAATTTTAGGCATATTTTTAATTATTTGTAACATTATTTTATTATAAACCTTTTCACTGATACCATCTGTTAATGAATAACTATTATGTTTTTGCTTTATAATAGAAGAGTCTTCCGAAACATATTTTGGATTTGTTAATTGATACTTGTTCCTGAAATATTTAATTTTACCACTAATTGTAATTTCTTTTCCTATAGGCAATATCTTTTTAATATATCCTTCATAACTATTAAAGAAAACACAATCTATCTCACCAGTTTCATCTTTACATAAAACTCGATTTGGTAAGTTTCTTACTCTAGGAAATGAATATTTTTGAGGGATTATAGTTATAGTTTGTACTTCATTTATTTTTAAATTTTCAATTTTTGATGATAAACTTCTATCTGTAAAAGATTTTGGTAATTTCCACAAAAGATCAAAAATAGTATTTATTTTTTTCTTTTTTAATAAATTTGATGTCTTTACTCCTACGCCTTTTAGAGTACTTAAATCAGACAATAAATATTCATAATTTCTTTTAATATCCATAAACTAATATTATATTCCTATTATGACCACTGATATAGAACAAATAAAAAAAAAAATAATTTATAGATCAAATTATCGTGGCACTAAAGAAATGGATAAACTATTAGGATCTTTCACCAATAAATACTTAAATGAATTGGATATTAGTGATTTAAAAGAATTATTAAAGCTCTTGGAAGTAGCGGTTTTCAAGACCGGTGCTTTCAACCGCTCAGCCATCTCTCCTTGTAAAAGCTTTTATAATTAAAAATATTTAATTCAACTATAAAATAGTCTAATTAGTCTTGATATTTTGTTCATTTAATTAGTATGAAAAATAATTTTAATAAAGGTCTGGTTTTAACTTCACTGGGTTCATTTTGGTGGGGATTTATTGGAGTTATATATTTTGAGTCAGTATCTTTTATTGGTCATACTGAATTAGTGGTACATAGATGTTTATGGACTGCGATCATGTTAGTTTTTACCACAACCTTTTTATCTAAATGGCAAATTTTTCTAAAAGAAATAAAAGATAAAAAAAAATTAATCGCGTTATTTGTATCTGGTTTTTTAATTTTTGTTAATTGGTCTATATGGATTTATGCCGTAGCATCCGAAAGAATTATAGATGCAAGTTTTGGATATTTTATTATGCCAATAATCAGTGTTCTTTTAGGATATGTTTTTTTCAAAGAAAAACTCAATAAAAAAAGAATTTTCTCAATCCTTTTAGTTTTAATATCAATTATAATATTAATTTTATTTAATCTTAAGTCTTTACCTTGGGTTGGTCTTGTCGTAGCTTTTAGTTGGGCATTCTATAACCTAGTAAGAAAAAAAATTGAAATAGACACTGACATTGGATTATTAATTGAAAGCTTGTATATTTTTCCATTTGCTGTTGTTGCATTTTATATTATTGCAAATAACAACTTTAATGATTTTAGTTTGAATAACCCAGGACTAAGTCTGTATTTGCTTTTAGCCGGTCCAATGACAGTGATTCCCTTGTTCCTTTATGTAAGAGGAGTTGAATTAATTGGTTTAGGTCCGACTGGAATGATATTTTACATTACGCCAACTTTACAGTTTATTTTAGGTTATTTTTATTATGGGGAGGAATTTTCATTAGTGAAATTTCTAAGTTTTATTATCATTTGGATTGCTGTAATTATATATTTAAACGATTTATATGAACAAAATTAAAATTTTTTTTTTAATTGTATTTTTTTTCCAGTCTAATTCCTTTGCTAATGAAATTCAAAGTTTTGAAAATTGGAAAAAAAATTTTAAACAAAGAGCTTTAGACAACAATATTTCTGAGCAAACTTTTGATCTTGTAATGACTGATGCTAGGTTTCTATCGAATGTAATAAAATATGATAGATATCAACCTGAATTTTATGAGGATACTAAAACTTATATTTCAAAAAGAGCGTCTTCAAAAAAATTGAGCAAAGGAGTTGACTTTTATTCAAATAATAAAGAGCTGATTAATGTTGTTGAAAATAAGTTTGAGATTGAAAAAGAACTTTTACTATCATTAATGGGAATAGAAACAAATTATGGAACTTATGTCGGTAAAATGGATATTATTTCCTCACTAGCAACATTGAGCTACGATAAAAGAAGATCTGAGTTTTTTACTAAAGAACTTTTAATTTTACTTAAGTTAATAGATGAAAATCAAATAGATTATAAATCTTTATATGGTTCATGGGCAGGAGCATTTGGTTTTTTTCAGTTCATGCCCTCAACTATAAAAAATCATGCTATTGATTTTAATACTGACAATCATATAAATTTAAAAAATTCTCATGATGCTTACGCGTCTGCAGCAAATTATCTAAAGAAGATCGGTTGGAAAAAAAATTCTCCTTGCTTTTACCGGATAGATCTTAAAAAAAACATACCAAAAAAATATTTAAATGTTTCTGCTAAAAAACTTCATAATAAAAAAAGATTAAGTTTTTTTAAAAAATATATAGAGAATTATGATGAATTAAGTTTTTTAAAATCTAACTATAATGTTGCAATAATTACTCCTGATAAAAATATTATTCCAGGAGCAGATACCTTAAACCCTGCTTATATTGTATTTGATAATTATGAAATAATTCTTCAATGGAATAGGTCTTTGAGATTTGCTTTAGCTGTTTGTACCTTAAAGGATAAATTTAAAAATGAACTATAAAATTTTACTTATATTACTCTCCTTTTTTTTGATGGGTTGTGTCCAAGTCCCCAAACAATTAGATAATACCGAAATAAAATTAGAAAAAAAATATGCTAATAGTGGATTTGCTTTAATTTTTGACGAAAGTTTAGATAAAATAAAGAAATTAGATGATAGATCATTAATGATTTATCACAAATCACTAAAAAGAAAATCAACTGTCAAGATTACAAATCCAAAAAATGGCAAGTCTTTGATTGCAGAAGTGAAATCTAATAATCAAAAATTTTCAGATTTTTATAATTCTATTATATCTAAAAGAATAGCTGAAGATTTGGATCTTGATTTTAACGAACCATTACTGAAAATAACATTAGTCTCAAAAAATTCTGCTTTTATTGCAAAAAAAAGTAAGACATTCGAGGAAGAAAAAAAAGTTGCTGAAAAAGCACCAGTTGATGGTATTCAAATAAAAGACTTAAATTCAACACCTAAGAAGAAAAAGAAAAATAAAAAACTTAAATTCTCTTATTCGATAAAACTAGCTGATTTTTATTATAAAAGTTCAGCAAAGACTATGATTTCGCGAATTAAAAATGAGACAAATATTAAGAATTCTAGAATACAACAACTTTCTAAAACAAAATTTAGAGTTCTAATAGGCCCCTTTAATGATATAAAAAGTTTAAAAGAGTCCTACGAAAAACTTAGGCCAATGAATTTTGAAAATTTAGAAATATTGAATAATGTTTAAAAAGATTTTTATAATTAATTTAACAATATTATTTCTTTCGAGTTACTTGAATGCAAATATTCAAATAAAGGCTAGAACTGCTATCTTACAAGATTTTTTGTCTGGAGAGATACTTTATGAAAAAGATCCTGATAGATCAATTTACCCAGCTTCGATGACTAAAATTATGACATCTATAATCGCATTTGATTTAATTAAGTCTGGTGATTTAAATTTAGAGGATAAATTTATAATATCAGAAAAAGCATGGAGATTATCCACTGCTGGTTACTCCTCAATGTTTATAATGGTTGGAGATGAAGTTACTGTAGAAAATTTACTTAGAGGAATTATTGTCGCTTCTGGAAACGATGCCTGTATTGCTTTAGCTGAAGGTATTGCGGGAACCGAAGAGGAATTTGCAATTTTGATGACAATGAAGGCCAAAGAATTAGGCATGGAAAATACAAATTTTACTAATTCATCAGGAATTAATGATCCAGATAATTACTCGACTGTAAGGGATATTCTTATAATGTCTAATTACCTTATTAAAGAACACCCCGAATATTATCAAATGTTTAGTGAGAAAGAGTTTACTTGGGATAGAACAGGTGGTGACCCCATAACTCAGGGAAATCGTAATCCACTTCTCTATAAAAACCTTGGTGCGGATGGAATCAAAACTGGGTACTTAGCGGTTGAAAAATATTCTTTAGCCTCATCATTAGAAAAAAATGGACGAAGATTAATAGCTGTTGGGAGTGGATTTGAAACTAAAAATAGCAGATCTAGGGAGAGCACTAAGTTGTTAACTTATGGTATCACAAATTTTGATCTCATTGAAATAGCTAAAGCAAAAAAATCTTTAGATAAAGTTGATGTGTGGTTGGGAAAAGAAAAACAAGTAAGTGTATATGTGAATGAGGACATATATAAAACCATCAAAAAAGCACAAAAAAGATTATTAAAAGTATCGGTTAACTATAATGGACCAGTTGAAGCGCCAATTAAAAAAGATCAAATAATTGGAAAATTAAATATTTCTTATAATGAAAATATAATTGGAGAATATGATTTGCTAGCTGCTAATGAAGTTAAAAAAGTTAATATGTTTTCAAGACTTATGAAATCTATTAATTATTTGATTTGGGGCGATGTCTAATAAGCCTGTTATTGTTTTTGAAGGTATTGAATGTAGTGGAAAATCTCTTCATATTAACAATGTATGTAAATTTTTAAAAAAAAAAAGAATTCCATATATATATTTAAGGGAGCCTGGCGGCAGTAAGAATTCAGAGATTATTAGAAAATTAATTCTTAATAAAAAATCAAATTTTAACCGAAATACTGATTTATTTTTATATTCAGCCTCGAGGAGTGAAAATATACAAAAATTAAAAAAATTTCATAAAAAAAAGATTATACTTATTGATAGATTTGTTGACTCCACCATAGCTTATCAACATTTTGGATTCGGTGTTGACTTAGATTTAATTAAAAAAATTCACAGTGTAATTCTAAATGATTTTAAAATTGATTTTACTTTTTTAAACATTGTAAATAACAAAAATATGTTCTTAAGATTAAGAAAAAGAAATAAACTGAATAGATATGATAAATTTAGCAGCAAATTTTATGAAAAAGTACAAAAAGGTTACTTAAAAATTGTTAGAAATAAAAAGAATAAACACTTAATTGTTGACTCAAATCTAGAATTAAAAAAAAATAAAGAAATTATAATTAGAAAGATTAATGATCTTATTAAATGAAATTAAATCCTTCAAATCAACTAGAATTACTTATTCACGGAAATGTATTAAAAAATCTTATTTTTTTGTATCAAGAAGACAAACTTCCAAATAAAATTTTGTTAAAAGGACAGAAGGGGATCGGTAAATCCACATTGGCCTATCATTTAATAAATTTTGTTCTCTCAAAAAATGAGGATTTTCCATATGATATTGATCATTTTAAAATTGATGAAAAGAATAGATCTTTTAGATTAATTAACAATGGATCGTGTCCAAATTTTTTTTTAATAGATATTCAAGCAGATAAAAAAAAAATCAATATTGATCAGATTAGAAATATAATACAAGTTTTAAATAAATCATCACTTAACAATAAACCTAAATTTATTTTGATAGACAATAGTGAGTACCTTAATAAAAGTAGTATAAACGTTTTATTAAAAGAGATTGAAGAACCTAATGACAATATCTATTTTATACTTATTCAAAATCAAAAAACTTTATTATCTACATTAACTTCTAGATTTATAAAATTTAACATTAATTTAACTAATAAAGAATCTATTTTTGTAATTAATAAATTGATTAATGGGGATATCTATAATTCAGTTAATACTGATTTTATCAATTATTATTTTTCTCCAGGTAATGTTTATAGAATGATCGAATTTTGTGATGAAAATAATATAGATTTAAAAAAAATTGAATTAAAAGATTTCATTAATATCTTAATTAAAGATAATCATATCAAAAAACAAAAAGACCTAAGATATATCTTCTATGAAGTAATAGAGTGTTTATTTAAAAAAAAATCAATATTATTTAATATGGAATACTATAATTATTTTGTTAAGAAAATAGAAAAAATTAATAAATTTAATCTTGATGAGGAGTCTTTTTTTATAGAATTAAACGATAAAATTTTGAATGGCTAAAAATTTTTATATTACTACCCCAATTTATTATCCGTCTGCAAAACCTCATATGGGTCATGCTTATTCAAGTATAATAGCGGATTTTTTTGCTAGATTTAAAAGGATGGACGGTTTTAATGTTTATTTCCTTACTGGTACTGATGAACACGGATTAAAAATACAAAGAGCGGCTGAAAAAAAAGGAGTTAAAACCTTAGAATTTTGTGATGAATTAAGCAAAACATTCAAAGATTTATCAAAAACTTTAAATTTAACAAATAACGATTTTATAAGAACAACAGAAGATCGTCATAAAAAATCAGTTCAATTTTTATGGAATGAATTAAAGAAAAATGGAGATATTTATTTATCAAAGTATTCAGGTTGGTATTCAGTTTCTGATGAAGCTTTTTACAATGATGATGAGATTGAAGATTTAGATAATAAAAAAGTAGCAATTTCATCCAAATCTTTAGTAGAGTGGGTCGATGAGGAATCGTATTTTTTTAAACTTTCAAAATGGGAAAAACCATTATTAAAATTCTACAAAGAAAATCCGGATTTTATATCCCCTAAATCTCGTAAAAATGAAGTGATCAGTTTTGTTAAAAGTGGTTTGAAAGATTTATCTGTAAGTAGAAAAAGTTTTTCTTGGGGTATAAAAGTACCACATGATGATAGTCATGTGATTTATGTATGGTTAGATGCTCTTACAAATTATATGAGTGCATTAAATTATCCTCAGATAGACGATGAATTATTTAAAAAATTTTGGCCAGCAAGTGTACATTTAATTGGTAAAGATATATTAAGATTTCATGCAATCTATTGGCCAGCTTTTTTACTTGCAGCCAAAATAACACCACCAAAAAAAGTATTTGGTCATGGATGGATACTTTCTAACGAAGAAAAAATGTCAAAATCAAAAGGAAATATTTTAGATCCAATTGAAATTATAGATCAATATGGTTTAGATCCATTAAGATACTATCTTATAAAAGAAGTTTCTTTTGGAAATGATGGCAATATATCCCAAGATAAATTAGAGGATTGTATAAATAGTGATTTGGCCAATAACTTTGGCAATTTATGTCAACGTGTTGTTTCTTTCACAATTAAAAATTGTTCAGGTAAAATTCCAGAAAAAATTAATTTTGAAAAAGACGACTTAGATATTTTAAATAAATATAAAAAAAATCTAAGTAAAATTAGACTTGAAATTGATAATCAAAATATCAATTTTTATATTGACTACATAATTAATTCATTGTTTGAAGCAAATAAATATTTTAATGACCAAGAGCCCTGGAAAAAAAAAGACAACCCTTTAAGATTGAATACAATTGTATACTCGACTCTTGAGATCGTAAGAAAGGTAAGTTTCTTGCTTTATCCAATTATACCTCAATCATCTCTAAAAGCTTTAAAGATTTTTAACTTAACTGAAAAAGATATTGATTTTGCATCAATAGGAGATAATACTTTTTTAAAACAAGGAAATTCAATTAATAAGATAAACATTCTTTTTAATAAGATAGAAAAAAAAAATGATTGATTCACACTGCCATTTAGACCATGAGCCTTTATTAAGTAACTTGGATGCTGTTATTCAAAGATCAAAAGATGTAGGCATTGAAAAGATATTAACAATATCAACATCTATAAAAAGTTTTTCAAGGGTTAAAGAAATAGTAAAAAAAGACGATATAATTTATGGTTCAATTGGAATACATCCTCACGAAGCAGATAAAAATATCGTCGACTCTGGATTTTTTAGCAAAAATTTAAGGGAAAATAAGAAAATTATTGGTATAGGTGAAACAGGTCTTGATTATTATTATGATAACTCTGACAGAAAAAAACAAATCGAAAGTTTTAAGATCCATATAAATGCTGCTATAAAAAATAATCTTCCAGTGATTGTCCATTCTAGAAATGCAGAGGAAAATACCTTCGATATTTTAAGTGAATACAAAGATACAGAACTTAGGATCTTAATGCACTGTTTTACTGGTTCACAAAAATTTGCAGAAGATCTACTTAATTTAAATACGTATTTTTCAGCAAGTGGTATTATAACATTCAAAAATTCTAAGGAATTACAAAAAACATTTAAATTTTTACCTTTAGATAGAATTTTAATTGAGACAGATAGTCCGTTTTTAGCCCCAGTTCCTAATCGAGGAAAAAAAAATGAACCTTCTTTTATTGATTTTACCTCTAAAAAACTTGCAGAAATTAAAGATATTGAAAAATCAAAACTTGACAAAATAACTACTGAAAATTTTGATAATCTTTTTTTTAAATAATTTAATATGAAGTTTATTATACTTGGATGCGGCAGTTCTATGGGTGTTCCTAGACCCGATGGTTTTTTTGGTAATTGTGATCCAAACAACAAAAAAAACTACAGGACAAGATGTTCTGCTTTATTAAAAACCTCAAACGAGAATATTTTATTTGATACGTCTCCTGATTTACGTCAACAATTATTAAGGCATAATATTAAGAAAATTGATAAAGTGTTTTATTCTCATATGCATGGGGACCAAACACACGGTATAAATGATTTGAGACCTTTCTATCTTAGTAGTAAAAAACAAATAAACGTTTATGCAGACCAGATTACTTCAAAATATTTAAAAAAAAGTTTTTCATATATATTTAACAGTTACTCGAAAGAATATCCTGCTACTCTTAAGTTAAATAAACTAACAAAGAATTTGTTTGCGAGAAATAATCACAAAAAAATTAATATTAGATCAATTATTGTTGATCACGGTAATGTAAAATCTAATTGTTTTATAATTGATAAGAAGATAGCTTACATTAGCGATGTTAGTAAAATTTATGAAAAAGATTATAGATATTTTCGTAAATTAAAATATATTGTTATTGATTGTTTATGGTATAATTATCACCCATCCCATTTTAATTTAGAAAAATCATTATTCATGATTCAAGAATTCAAACCAAAGAAGGCTATTTTAACAAATCTTTCTCCTGTTTTAGATTATGGTAAGCTTAAAAAGATTTTACCTAAAAATGTTATTCCTGCTCACGATGGTCTTATGTTGAAATTATAGAATACTTTCTATTTTCGTTATTATCTTATTTGACAGTGGTTTAGTAAAAGATGAATAAGTATTTTCAACTTTACCTTCTTTATTTATTAAAATCTTATGGAAATTCCATTTTGGAATAGCTGATTTACCATAATTATCGGCGGCCCATTTAAATAATTCGTGCGCATTTCGCCCTTTAACTTCTGTTATACTTGATAATGGAAAACTGATATTAAAATTAACTTCACAAAATTTCTTTACATCTTCGTCATTTTTCTTTTCCTGATTGAATGAATTAGAGGGCACACCTAATACAATAAGACCCTTAGACTTATATTGATCCCAAAGTCCTTGTAATTCACTATACTGTTTTGTAAAACCACAATAGCTTGCTGTATTTACAATTAAGACAACTTTATTTCTATATTTATCAAAATTAATAATCTCACCTGTAATACTTTCTATTTTAAAATCATAAAAAACTTTTTCATAATTCCCTGCAGATGAGTTTTTAAAAAAAAACATAAATATTGTTAAAGCTACTAATAATCTTATTTTCATTTATTGGGTGTAAGTAATATTAAAAAATAACCAAATAAAGTGGATAAAAGTGACCCAGTTAAAACACCTATTTTTACACCATCCATATATTGCATATTTTCTACAAAAGCTAAATTTCCAACAAATAAACTCATTGTAAAACCTATTCCTGTTAATACCCCAACGCCGTAAAAATTATACCAATTAGAGTTATTTGGCATTTGTGCTATTTTTGTTTTAATAGCTACATAAGAAAAAACAAAGACACCAAGTTGTTTTCCAACAAATAACCCTAATAATATTCCAAGAGGAACTTTGTCTAGTAATGAGGTTATAGATAAACCCTCTAGCGAAACACCAGCATTTGCAAAAGCAAATAAAGGCATTATGCCAAAAGCTACATAGGGACTAATTGCATGCTCAACTTTGATTAATAAAGAAAAATCTTTTTCTTTTTTTCTATGAGGTATAGTCATTGCTAACAATACCCCTGCGATTGTTGCGTGTATTCCAGAATTATGAGTAAAATCCCATAGAAAAATTCCTATTATCAAATATGGTAAAAATTTTTTAATATTAAATTTATTTATAATTAATAAAACCAAAAAAGCTAAAAGCATTAGGCTTAAATATTTAACACTCAAGTCTCCAGAATAAAATAAAGCAATAATCACAATTGCACCCAAATCGTCAATAATGGCAAGAGCCGTCAAAAAAACTTTTAACGACAATGGAACTCTTTTTCCTAATAAAGAAAGGACTCCTAGAGAAAAAGCTATATCAGTAGCTGAAGGAATAGCCCAACCATTGAGAGTTTCACTATCACCAAAGTTTATAAAAACATAAAATAACGCAGGAACAAGCATTCCTCCAACTGCAGCAATAATAGGAAGTAAAGCTTGTTTAATATTAGAAAGTTCTCCTTGTAAAAATTCTCTCTTTATTTCTAAGGTAACAAAAAAAAAGAATATGGCCATTAAAGCATCGTTAATCCAATGTAAGACACTCAATTTAATTCCAAAATTGTTAACACCTAAAAAAATATATTTTTCTAAAGTAGAAAAGTATATTTCTGATAAATTTGAATTACTTATTAATAAAGCAATTATAGCAGCAAATAACAAAACCAAACCACTTGCTGCTTCTAATTTGAAAAACCATTTAAAAGGTTTCGAAATGTAATTAATCATCTTATTTAATTAAATCTTTTATAAAAAGATATATATCTATTAAAGTTTCGTAAAAATTAAATAAAATTAATTCAAGATTTGGAAATATCGGTAATAATAGGGCCTGAAATGTATCCAAAACGATCAATAGTGCAACAAATGACAGAATTAATACAAAAAAATAACCTACAAAATTAAGTAAACTTAACTTTGTTTTTTTCTCATATTTAACTAAAGCTTTATCTTTTTGTTTGCCAACATTATCTTTCTTCTTGTTAGGAATACCTTTGTTTAAGTCAGTTAAAATTTCTCTTTTATTAACGTCTTCATGAAAATCTTTTATTGTATCTTGAATTCTTAAATCTGAAACATTTTGCTCAAATTTATAAAACCAAACCCTTGAACATGATCCACATTGTAAATTACGCCCCTCTGAAGGTATCAAATTTGCATCGATCTCAAAATTTTTTTTCCCACAAGGACATGAAATAATCATGTATCTTTATATATCAGATTTTAATTAAAATTCTTCATATTTGGCAGCTTTATCCATTGAAAATATTGATAACTACTGTATTAGTACATCATTCGGAGTGTAGCGCAGCCTGGTAGCGCATCTGGTTTGGGACCAGAGGGTCGCAGGTTCAAATCCTGCCACTCCGACCATCAATTATGAAAAAAGCAAAAATTTACATACCAAATAAAAGTGCGATGCAATCAGGCTTAGGCAAATCAATAAAATGGATTTTAGAATATGAAACACAAGATCCCACTAAAAATCCTTTAATGGGTTGGGAAAGTTCTTCAGATACCTTAAGTGAATTAAAATTAGAATTTTCAACAAAAGAAAGTGCGATCAATTATGCAAAAAAGAAAAAAATTGATTATGAGTTAATTGAACCGAAAAAAAGAAAGATTGTAAAAAAATCTTATGCGGATAATTTTTTAAAATAAATGTTTAAATTTTTTAGTCAAAAAAAATGGTTTCCTTGGAGTATAGGTGGCACTATATTAATTCTGCTTGCTACTTGGTACCAAGTACAATTAGACGTAAGAATTAATGAATGGTTTGGTGAATTTTACGACACTTTGCAAAAAGCTTTAACCGAACCTAATTCAGTTTCAGAAAAAGAATTTATTAATTATCTTTTTACATTTGCCAAAATTGCTGCTGTTTATATACTTGTGGTTATTTTTAGCGACTATTTTACTAGTCATTGGACTTTCAGGTGGAGAACAGCAATGGCTGATTTTTATCATGATAAATGGGACGATGCTTCATCTATAGAGGGTGCTTCTCAAAGAGTTCAGGAAGATACTCTTAAATTTGCAAGAATTATGGAAGGCTTAGGTGCAGAACTTTTAAGAAGTTTAATGACTCTTATAGCATTTACTCCTATTTTATGGGGCCTTTCCAAAAGTATTACAGTATTGCCTTGGGTTGGTGAAGTTGAACATGCTTTAGTTTGGGTTGCTATACTTTCTGCTTTAGGTGGTACAATTTTATTAGCAAGTGTTGGAATTAAACTACCTGGAATAGAATATGATATACAAAAAGAAGAAGCCGCTTACAGAAAAGAACTTGTCTTAGGTGAAGATTTTAAAGAAAGTGCGAAGCCTGAAAAAATTACTGATCTTTACGGTGGAGTTCGAAAAATACATTATAAAATGTATTTCCATTATCTTTATTTTAACGCAGTAAAATGGAGTTATCTACAAGGAATGGTGATAGTTCCATACTTAGCTTTAGCACCAACAATTGTAACTGGTGCAATTACACTAGGGTTTGTTCAACAGATAATTAGAGCTTTTGGAAGAGTTGAAACTTCTCTTCAATATTTGGTAAGAAGCTGGCCAATAATTGTTGAATTAATATCTGTATGGAAACGATTAAGAGAATTTGAGGCAAAACTAGAAAAAAATGCATCTTTAGAAACAGTTAGGTAATGTATTTAGATAAGAAATTTGAAAAACTTTTTTTAAATGTTTCAATAAGAGCTGCTTTATCTTCATATCATTTAATAGGAAAAAAAGACAAAATAACAGCTGATAAAGCTGCGGTGGATGCAATGAGAAATGAATTAAATAAGATTGATATGAATGGAGAAATTGTAATAGGCGAGGGTGAATTGGACAAAGCACCTATGCTATATATTGGGGAGAAAGTTGGCAATAAAAATGGACCAGAATTGGATATAGCTGTAGATCCATTAGAGGGAACTAATTTTGTTGCTAATAATTTACCTGGAGCTCTTTCAGTAATTGCTGTTTCCAACAAATCTAATCTTTTTAATGCTCCTGAGACATATATGGATAAATTATCTGTCAATTTTTCTGAACCTAACGTTGTAGACCTAGATTATTCAGTAAAAAAAAATATTTTTAATTTATCGGAATTTAAAAATAAGAGACCTGAGGATTTAACTGCTTGTATTTTAGATCGACCAAGACATAAAGCAATTATAGATGAATTGAGAAAATTAAAGGTAAAATTGAAGTTAATAACTGACGGAGATATTGCTGGAGCACTAATGGTAATTGACAAAAAGTACTCAGTAGATATTTTTTTAGGAATTGGTGGTGGACCAGAGGGTGTTTTAGCTGCTACGGCACTAGATGCGTTTAATTGCAATTTCCAAGGAAGATTTTTATTTGAATCGAACAATGATAAAGAGAGAGCAAAAAAGATGGGTATTGAGGACTTTAATAAAAAATATCAAATAAATGAAATTGTAAAAGGTGATAGTATATTTTGCGCTACTGGAATTACATCTGGAGATATTGTTTCAGGCATTGAAGTACTAAATGATGAATTTATTTCTGAGACACTTATTACTCATAAATCTTCTGGATTAAAAAAAATAATAAAAACCAAACAATTAATTTAATGAATTCATATTATAAACACTTGATAAATGTTTTATTATACAATAAAAAGCAGCTTTTTGGTCCCTTCGTCTATCGGTTAGGACACGTGGTTTTCATCCTCGAAAGAGGGGTTCGATTCCCCTAGGGACCGCCAAAATAAGGCCAATCTATATGCTTTTTTATGTTTATCTCATAAAAACCATAAAAGGGTTTAAAAATAAATCTTATGTCGGATTCACAAATAATATAAAAAATAGAATAGCTAAACATAATGAAAATAAAGGGGCTAAAGCTACAAAGGGTTATAAGTGGGAATTGGTTTATAAAAAAGGGTTTAAAAATAAATCATCAGCACTTTCGTATGAATATAAATTAAAGAAAGATAGACTGAGAAGATTATCATTAATTAGTATTTATGAAAAAAAAAAATATTAAAATAGCCACAATATTACCTTATAAAGAAAATTATACTTACACAAAAGCCTCTGCTGCTTCTTTATGGGTGAGCGAATTCTTTAGAAAATCAAAATTTAGAACGTCAAATTATATTTATGGACATACAAAATATAAAGATTTTTTATCAAAAAATTATATTAATATTGACTTAAAGAATATTAAATCAAAAATAAAAAGTGCCACAAAAGAATATTCAAAAAAACTAATTAAGAAATTTAAAAAACAAAATTATGATTTAATTGAGATACACAATAGACCTCTCATTTTAAAAGAAATTATAAAATATATAGATTCAAGATACATAATCTATTTTCATAACGATCCATTATCAATGAAAGGATCAAAAACTATTAAAGAAAGACTTAATATAATTTCTAATGTTGAAAAAATCATTTTTGTTAGTGAATGGACACAAAAAAGATTTTTTATAAATTTAGATGATAAACTAAAAACTAAAACTGAAATTGTTTATCCCAGTATAAATCCAAAAAAGAAAATGATGAGAAAAGAAAAATACATTACGTTTGTTGGAAAACTTAATGAGTCAAAAGGTTATGACTTATTTTCTAAATCTATTATAAAAATATTAAATGAGTTTCCTGATTGGAAAGCTTTTTCTTTAGGTGAAGAAGATAGAAGAAAAATATTTATAAAACATCATAACCATTTTGAACTAGGTTTTATAAAACATAAAGAAGTTCTCAGTCTGTTGGATAAGACTTCTATTTCTGTTGTGCCTTCTAAATGGGATGAACCATTTGGTAGAACAGCTTTAGAGGCAAGCTCAAGAGGATGTGCAACAATCATTTCAAATAATGGAGGATTACCAGAAACTACAAAGCAAGCAATTATACTTAAAAATCTCGATGATAATAATCTTTATAAGCAAATAAAATTTTTAATAAAAAATAAAAGTATAAGGAAAATAATTCAAAAGGACTCATTTTCTAAAGTTGAACATATTATTTCTAACAATACAAAACTTATTGATAAAATTAGACAAGAATGTTTACCCTATAATAATTTTAACTTCGTTAAGAATAAATTAAAAATACTTAACATTTATAATCAAGGTCAAAAATTAGACCATAGACTTTATAATATCTCTTTAGGAAAAAAGTTTACTAATGGTTTTATAAGAAATGGCCATGATGTTCTCGAAATTAGTGATAGGGACTATATAAAAAATAACAGAACATTTTCTTTTATATCTGTTAGAAATTCTTTTCAGAAGTATCTAATTGAGACTTTTAAAAATTATAATCCAGATCTGATATTTTTTGGGCACACTAAAAATATTGATTTAGAAACTATAGATACACTTAAAACATTAAACAAAAATCTGATTATTTCCCAATGGAATGAGGATCCTATAATGCCAAGTTTGAATTATTCAAAAAATAATATTGAAAGTATTCAAAAATATTCAAAATTAGTTGATCATAATTTTATAACTACTAATCCAAGTGAATTAAAGAAACAGAATATAAATATTGATAATTTCCATTTTTTCTTTGTGCCAGTTGATAAAAACATTGAATTTTTTGATGTATATAAGTTAAGGCCACAAAAGGATCTTTTTTACGCTATGAGTCATGGAGTAAATAGAGCAACTTTAAAAGAAGGGATTGAGGATGATCGTATTATTTTTTTAAATAATTTAGTAAAAAAGATACCTAACATTAAATATGACTTTTATGGTTTCGCAAATAAACAGCCGATTTGGGGGAACAATTTTTTTCGTTCACTAATTAATTCTAAAATGGGATTAAACCTTAGTAGGGGAAAGCCAACAAAATATTACTCCAGTAACAGAATAGCATCAATTATGGGTAATGGTTTGCTGACTTTTATTGATAAAAAGGTCCAAATGGACCATTTTTTTAATACAAAAGAGATAGTTTTTTACAATAACATTAGTGATTTAGCTGATAAAATAAATTTTTATGCAAAAAATGATAAGCTTCGAAAAAAAATTGCAAAGAACGGTCAAAAAAAATATTTTAAATTATTTAATGAAAAACGTATTACAGAATATTTTGTAAATATTTCTATAGGTAAAAATTTTAAATTATTTTAACAATAATGAAAATACTTCTTTATACTCATAGTGATTATTCTTGGGTATGGAAATATTGGCACCAACAGACTGATAAATTTTTACAAGACTTCGATAAAATTTGTTTGTTAAATTCTAATTCATCATTTAGAGATGATTACCTTGTGATCAAATATAATGATGAACTAACCTACAAAAATAGAATTCTTTCCTGCTTGAATGATATCGATGATGACGAAATTGTCCTATTTTGTCATGAAGATATGTTTTTATATAAAGAACCTAATTTTGTAATAATAAATGATTATATAAATTTAATTAAGAATGAGAAATGTGAATTGATCAAATTAGTTAAAGCTTTTGAAAATTTAGATAAGTCAAATTTACATGAAAAGTTATTTAAAAATCCTGATAAACAATTATTTTCAATTCAACCAACAATTATTAAAATTAAAACTCTTAAGCATATATATAAGACTGTTCCTGGAAAAAATATTTGGGAATTTGAAGCTAATACTTCAAAAAAATATCTTACAGATATAATTTCACTTTGTTCGTTTGATTCAAATGTAGATAAAAAACGGGGGAAATTTCACTATGATAGTTCTGTATATCCATATATTTGTACTGCTGTGATTAAAGGAAAATGGAATTTTAAAGAGTATAAAAAAGAATTATTTGAAATATTCTACAATAAAAAGTTTAATATTTTTTCCTATTATTTTTCTAAGCTTAGATTTTAATTTTACTAAGAGCGTTATTTTTAAATATATTTGCTTCCCTAATATATCTTCTAACCATTTGTGTTGTTTTATGACCTGTCATGGCCATTATGCTTCGCTCATCAGCACCTGACTCTGCAGCGACAGTCGCAAAGCCTGATCTTAAACTATGACCTGCAAAATTTTTATTATCAATACCTGCTAAATTCAAATATTCTTTCATTAATAATACTACTGATTGATCAGTTAATCTTTTTTCTGTTAGAGATAGGCCTTTGGAAAATCTTCTAAAAATTGGTCCAGATTTAATTTTAGAAATTTCTAACCATTTTTTTAGATTGACAATTGGACAATAAGTTTCATTAGTGAAGTAGAGTAGTCCTTTAATCATCCCTTCACCGAATTGATCGGTTTTTGATCTTTTAATAGTGATTTTGAGTCCCTCTGGCACAAATTCTAAATCTTCAAAATCAATTGAAATAAGCTCAGTTCGTCTGAATCCGCCTCCAAAGCCTATAAGGATTATTGACTTGTCTCTAAATTTCTTAATATCTTCAACTTTTTGTTCATTTATCACATTAATTATAGATTTTAAGTGATTGATTAATATAGGTTTTTTTCCTCTTTGAATGCTTCCTTTTACCCTTTTTATTCCCATTAAGTTTTCAACAATGATTGGGTGTTTCATATCTAGATAATGCCCTTTTAGTTTATGAACCATGCTAATTGAAACTAACCTTCTTCTTAAAGTGCCTATTTTCGAATTTTTAGAAAGGTGGGTTAAGTATAATGATACAATTTTAGGTTCAGATGGTAGTGAATTCAGGCCATGCTTTGCACAAAAAGCTCCAAAATCTCTAAAGTCTGATTTATAAGCTCTTAATGTATTATTTGCTTTAGAACTCTTGAGGTTATTTAGAGTTGCTTCATGAAGTGATTTTAGGTCTGTTGTTAGTTCACTCATATCATTACTATTGATAACAATTAATTATCATTAGTAATATATCAAGTGATTTTTAATGTCAATAGTTTAAATTATAAATATATGGGTTCAATTGATGGAGAAATTCCTGCGGTATGGTTTTTAATAAGTTCAATTGGATTTATTATTTTAAGTGTTATTCAGTATAAAAATACTGGTAAAAGTATAAATACAATATTTCTATCAAGTATGGCGATTATATTCTTTGTCAGTTACCTAATATTGCTTACAAAATAAAAGTTATCCCCGAAATTCACAGAAAAATCATTTAATTATAAAAAACAACTAATTAGTGATAACAATTCAAATTTCAGTCTGGTATGGTTAACTCAACTTAAGAGGCAACTCTTAACTGGCCAGCCAGAGAAAGGCCGAGAGGTTTAAGTCTGGAGGGCAGAAAACCCTGTAAAGCAGCGCTAAACATACAGGGTGGTCGGTTCGGCGGTAGCGCATAAAACGACGAGCCATAAAATTCTGATCTTTGCAC
>LULK01000369.1_pt1 | contig 30953 bp, 20 predicted proteins | sample 728181 | NCBI WGS metagenome assembly LULK01 (sample SAMN03860291, study PRJNA289734) | marine metagenome | biome: seawater column; feature: ocean; material: water; isolation source: Red Sea water column Station 169 - depth 10m | place: Saudi Arabia: Red Sea | collected 2011-10-15 | depth 10 m | reverse complement strand
GTAACAGTTGGATTATCATCACTGATCAAGTTTAACGTAACATCCGTAACATCTGTTGTTGCATTAACCAATGTTCCCATCGTAACAATAATCGTCTCTTTCTCCTCAACATCTGAATCATCCTTACCATTTGTAGATATAGTTATTGAACCTGAAGATTTACCAGCTGATATTGTAATCGGACTATCAGATATCGTATACTCAGTGTCCTTGGTAGCTGTACCAGAAACAGTAAATGGAATAGAAATATCCTTGCCAGATATCTTGGAAACTGTAGCAGTTAATGTAACATCACTAGATGAGTTCTCTTCAATATCATCAGAGCTAAATGCAAAACTTACTGTTGGTGGATCATCATCATCAGTGATTGTTATAGTAATAGCATCGGAATTTGTGTTGGTTGCATTTACTGGCGTCTCTGGGGTTAAAATAAGTGTCTCATCCAGCTCGTCAGAACTATCTGAAACAGCTGTAATTGTTAATGTACCTGTGGTCTCTCCTGCCTCTACTACTATCTCAGGTGATATTTGTTTGTAAATAATCCTGTGATTAAATTGATCAGTCAGATATAAATTACCATAGTGGTCGATGAAAATATATGAATTGTTAAGTCGATGATTATCCTCATTATTTAATTTTATATAGCTATCTGTTACCAGCTCACCATTTAAATTTATGTTGTAGTCATCATTTAAATTATATTTATACACTCTATTACTTTCATAACCATCCCTCACATAAAGTTCATTATTGTAAAGAGCAACATCTTCAAACTCCATCCTGCTTTTAGTCTGTGACATACCAATCCACTCATTATTATCATGACCTTGTGCTAAAACTTCACCTTCACTTTCTCCAATGGTCCATTTCATAATCCTTTTATTTCCTCTATCCGCTATATATAAATTATTATTTGAATCAATTACGATTCCCTGTGGAGTATTTAATTGACTCAGTTCACTTCCTCCACCTGCTGAGCCAATAATAGGTTCCCCCTCATTAGATCCTGGTTCCCATTTCATGATTCTGTGGTTTTCTGTATCTACTATGTAAATATTTCCTTCTTTATCAATCGTCATGTGATGTGACCACTGAAAACGATTATTTGTGCTTCCATAACTTCCATCTCCAGCAACTATAACACCCTCTGAGGAACCTGGAGCCCATTTCATAACCCTAAAGTTATTTCTATCTAGAACGTAGACATTTCCATTATTATCAACATGGACGTCTACAGGTTTATTCAATTGATTTAAGTTACTCCCTGTACCATTTCCTCCAGCAACAATAATACCTTGACTGCTACCAGGTGTCCATTTTACTACTCTGTCATTATTATGGTCAGCTATGAAAATATTTTTGTTGGTATCAATAAATATTCCGTGGGGTTCATATAGCCTATCGACAGACGAACCAGAACTTGATTGATTGTAGTCATTATTGGGTTTTCCTATCTTTCCAGCACCCAAAAAGTAACCAATATTTGATGACACGTAATCATCTTCAATAGCAGTTCCGCTAGTTGATAAAGGAATGTATGTATTTCTTGAAGACGCTTGATTTAAGGTGGTAGTAATTATAGACTGTCCATTATTTTCTCCAATAGTTGATACATCAACAGACATATTTGACACTGATGGATCATCATCAGAAATTAATTCAAAGGTAAATTCAGATGAGGTAGTAGTAGCATTAACAATTGTTCCCAAGGTTAGGACTATAGTTTCTTTAATTTCAACATCTGTGTCATCAAGACCATTAGTTGAAATGGTAATTTTACCTTCACTTTGACCAGCAGGTATAACTAATGGGGAAGCTGAAACGATATACTCAGAATCTAATGTTGCAGTTCCACTCATAGTGAATGGAATGGAAATATCCTTACCTGATTTTTTAGATAAAGCTGCAGTTAAAATAATATCAGTTGAAGAGTTTTCTAAAATATAGTAAGCATTTATGGAAAAATTTGCAATAGATGGAGAATCATTATCTGTTATTGTAAGATTTAATTCTTCAGTAGTCGTTAGTGTAGCATTTGTAGCCGATTTTGGTTTAACAATAAATGTCTTATCATTTTCATCAAACGAATCAGAAATTCCCTCTATCGTAATTTCACCAGTAAGATCTCCAGCAGGAATTTTAATTTGTAACCCAGTTTGAATTTTTTTTATGCGATGGTTGTATAAATCTGCAACATATAAATTTTCATTTTCATCTAAAAAAATACCAGCTGGTTGATTAAATTGATTATCATTTGAGCCAGATCCATTAGAAATTAAATTAACTAAACCACCGCTATACGATGAGTCTCCAATATTAGCAGTATTATCAACATTGGTAACTTTATAAATAGAATGGTTGTATCTACTGGTAACATACATTCCTTTGTTAGCATCAAAAACAAGGCTTGATGGCCTGTAAATACCAACAATATATTCGCCAACAGTAGAATTTGTCGACCACTTCATTATTCTATCGTTATTTTGATCCGTTACAAATAAATTATTAGCGGAATCTAAAACAACGTCAGTAGGATAATTGAATTGATTATTATCACTTCCTTGGCTTCCTCCTGCAACAATTACACCTTCAGATGCATCAGGACTCCACTTCATCACTCTGTGGTTTAAATAATCTACAACATACAAGTTTCCTGAAGAATCAATATCGATTCCAAACGGTCTATCAAACTGATTATTTGCTGAACCAGAATCATTTCCACCTGCAACTAAAACACCTTCTGTTGCATCAGGTGCCCATTTCATAACTCTGTTATTATAAGTATCTGAAATATATAGATTACTATTGCTATCGATTGTAATTCCATGAGGTGAATTCAACTGATTTGAAGCATTTCCACTACCATTTCCTCCCGCGACAACGATACCCTCTGTTGCACCAGGCACCCATTTAGTAACACGATGATTATTACTTTCTACAACATATATATTTCCATCTGAATCAATAGCAATGTCCATTGGATCATTTAACTGATTTAATGAATTACCTGAATTATTACCCCCTGCAATTATAGTTTGTAATAGTTTAGTAGAGAATTGTAAATTGTAATCCTCGTAGTTAAGTGCTGTTCCTGAGACAGGACCAAAATTAACATACACATCTTTATCCGAACTCGCAGAAAGAGTAGCTATAATTTTTGTGGACTGTGCTTCAGTAATTGAATTGCTTTCCAAAGACACAGAGACGTCTTGTGAAAAGGAAATAAATCCAAATAATATAAATATAAATTGTATTAATTTTTTCAAAGTTGTTGTTGTACTTTCAATCTTTTAAAATAGTAAAAAAAAAGGTAATTATCTAGTTTTCAAATAAATTACCAAAAGAATGCATACAGGAAAGCTGTGATAATACAAACAGCAAAAGCTGAAATATTAAATGCTGGACTAGTGCTAAAGAGTTTTTTAGTGATAACAATTCCTTTTGGATCATCTACATTTCCTTCTATTTTACTAACAATATAAATTATGAAAATTGTTGCCAAACACGTAATTAACATTTGATTCATAAAAGGAATATCGTGGTTAAATAATGCTAAACTTGACCACCCATTTGGTCCTACTTTAAAATACATAGCTATTGGAATAGATAATATAACACCCCAAATAGCTCCATTATTGCTAGCTTTTTTATAAAAAAGTCCCATCAAAAAAACAGCAAGTATTCCAGGACTTACGACCCCAGTATATTCCTGTATATATTGAAAAACTTGGCCTAAACTTTTTAATTGAGGAGCAATTAAAATAGCAACAATTAAAGCAACAAGACCTGCAATTCTACCAACAGTAACCAATGATTTATCATCTGCATTTTTATTGATTATCGACTTATAAATATCCATTGTAAAAATTGTAGAAGTTGAATTTACCATTGATGCAAGCGATGAAACAATCGCAGCAGCTAGTGCAGCTAAAATCAATCCTTTTAATCCAACCGGAATAACCTCTTTGATTAACCATGGTGCAGCATTGTCATTCACAATTGAGCCATTTGCACCAATAAACCCTTGATCTAGTGATTCTACAGCCAATGCTCCAGAGGCATCTAAATTCATCACATAAACAATTATCCCCGGTAAAACAACAAATATTGGTATTAAGAGTTTTAAAAAAGCAGCAAAGGCAATACCTTTTTGACCTTCCTCTAAATTTTTAGCTGCAAGTGTTCTTTGAATAATGTATTGATTAAAACCCCAGTAATACAAATTGGCAACCCACATACCTCCAATTAGTACTGCCAATCCAGGTAAATCAAACCAAGCATCATTACCGTTTGGAGTTATTATTTCACCTTTAGAAAGAATCATTGAAAATCTTTCAGGAACTGTTTCATGGCAGATCCGCTATCAGCAAGGTTAACTAATGCAAAATATGTCATCATTAATCCACCAAATATCAAAACAATAACTTGAACAACATCTGTCCAAGCTACAGCTGCAAGACCACCCCACAATGAGTAAGCAGCAGCAAATAATGCCAAACCAATAATTGAATTTATAAGAATTGAGCCATCCCCAGTTCCCATTACCGTGTCTAAAGCAAGTCCACCTAAGTACAAAACAGTGGTTAGATTTACAAAAACAAATAATGCAATCCAGAATATAGCTAGTATAGTTTTGAGTTCAGTACTAAATCTTTTTTCAATAAATTCGGGAATAGTATATAACCCTTTTTCAATAAAGATTGGCAAAAAATATTTTCCAACAATTAATAAAGTAATAGCAGCCATCCACTCATATGATGCAATGGCTAATCCAAGAGCAAAACCAGAGCCTGACATGCCAATAAATTGCTCTGCAGAAATATTCGCAGCAATTAAAGAAGCTCCAATAGCCCACCAAGGTAAAGATTTGCCTGCAAGAAAATAATCCTCAGCACTTTTTACCTTTCCTTTCTTTTCTCTCGAGACATAAAGACCTATACACAAAATCAATAAACAATATCCAGAAAAAACTATAATATCAGTAGTTGAAATGTTCATAATATTAAAATAATATATTTGGCATGAGAATTGTTTATTTATAGTAAATCTCGCAGAATGAATAGAAAAAACCAAAATAAAAGAAGAGAATTTTTAAACAACGTTTGTCCTACAGTTGCTCTCGCTTTCATGGGTGTAACGATGCTGGAAGCATGTTCCTCGGGTGGTGATGATAGTGATATAGGAGGTGGTAGTAACAATGGAGGTGGAGGCAATAACAGCGGTGGAAGTAACACTGGATACACTAAAAATGGAAATGACATTACCATCAATCTAAATCACTCAAATTTTAGTAATTTACACAGTAATGGATGGTTTAACTTATTTCAAGAAAAAATTCTATTACTAAAAGTTAGCTCAACATCTTACCGTGCTTTTACAGGGTCATGTCCTCATCAAGGTACGCATACTGCTTGGTCATATAACGGATCCTCTGGTGAATTCGTTTGTGGTCAGCATGGAAATAGCTACAAAACTGATTGTTCGACATCTGGTGTTGGAGGTGTACTTAAGTGCTATACTACAACTCTTTCTGGATCAAGTTTAAAGGTTACTAAGTCATAACTTAAAATATAAAATGTCAAAACCAATAATTAATCTTTATTGGTTCAAAAGGGATTTAAGAATTATCGATAATGTTCCTCTCCAAATCTCATGTGATGATGAATATCCTACTCTTTTATTTTATCTTTTTGAACCTATGCTTCTTAATGATTTACACTACTCTAAAAGACATTGGACATTTATAAGTGAGTCTATTGTTGACATAAATAATGAATTAAATAAATATAAGACCAAAGTTCACTGCTACGAACTTGATGCAATTAACTTTTTAAAAAAAGTTACAAAACATTATAAGGTCAATAAGATTTTCTCACATATGGAAACAGGTCTTGGGATTACTTACAATAGAGATTTAGAAGTATCTAATTTTTGTAAAAAAAATAAAATCAAGTGGCATGAAGAAATAAGAAATGGCGTTTTCCGTGGAAGGTCCAATCGGGACAATTGGATTAGAGATTGGAAAAATTATATGCAACAAAAAATAATTGATTTAGATTGTGATAAAAATGATTTTTACAACATAAGTGATAAACTTATTAAATCAAAAAAGATCAAAGCAAACAATGAAAAAAAAATTATTCAAAAAGGTGGTACAAAAGAGGGATTAAAATATCTAAAATCATTCCTTAATGATAGATTTAAAAATTATCAAAATGATATTAGTAAACCACTGAAATCTCGTACAAGTTGTTCTCGATTATCTCCATATTTTGCGTGGGGTAATCTGTCAACAAGATATGTATGGCAATTAGCTAAAAATGAAGTTATAAAAGGTAAATCTAGATTTCATCTTTATTCATTTACTTCTCGACTGAGATGGCAAGCTCACTTTATTCAAAAATTTGAAATGGAATCAGATATTGAATTTAGAAGTATTAATAAGGGATTTGAAAAATTCAAAAAAAAGTTAAATAACAAGTTTATTTCTGCATGGAAAAAAGGGGAAACTGGATATCCATTAGTAGATGCTAGCATGAGATGTTTAATTTCAACTGGTTATGTTAATTTTAGAATGAGAGCTCTTTTAGTTTCATTTTTAACACATCATTTATGGCAACCTTGGCAAGAGGGTGTAATATACCTGGCATCACTTTTTCTAGATTTTGAACCTGGAATACATTATCCACAATTTCAAATGCAGGCAGGTGAGACTGGAATTAATATGATAAGAATTTACAATCCTGTTAAAAATTCATTGGAACATGATAAAGATGGTGAATTCATAAAAAAATGGGTCCCAGAACTTCGGAATCTTCCCACTGAGCTAATTCACAAACCTTGGGAAATAAATTTGTTTGAAAAAAACGAATTTAATTTTGAAATTGGTAAAAACTATCCTGAAAGGATTGTAGATGTAAGTAAAACTTATTCCTTTGCATCAAAATCTTTATGGGCTATGAGAAAAGATAGTCAGGTTAAATTGGAATCTGCAAGAGTTTTAAATAGACATACTAATCCAAATAGAAAAGCATTTCAAGATTAATAATTGTAGCCCCACTAGGAATCGAACCTAGATCTAAAGTTTAGGAAACTTTTGTTCTATCCATTGAACTACAGGGCCATAAATTAATATGAGCTTTCAATAATATTTCGAAGTTTATTTTTAATTTTTTCTGATGCAAAAGAATGCTTAATTGCTTCCAAATTACTTTTTTTAATTTTTTCTAAATCCCAATTAAATTCATTTTTAGCAATTAAATATTCTAAACTTAAATTAGTATCTGAGATTGTTCTTCCGTCTGTATTTAAGCTTAAAGAAATTGATGAATTAAAAATTTTATTAAGTGGATGTTTGGAAAAAGAATCAAATGTGTTTGTTTTTATATTGCTACTCAGACATATTTCGAGATGATAATTATTTTTAGCCAAATAAATCATTAAATCCTTGTCTTCTACACATCTTACGCCATGTCCAATTCTAACAGCATGAAGTTTTTCTACAGTTTCCCAAATACTGTCCGGTCCTTTTGCTTCACCAGCATGAGCTGTAATATTCAACTTATTTTCTTTTGCATAGTTAAAGGCATCAACATGATTATCTAATGAGTACCCTGCCTCATCTGCCGCGATATCAAAACCTACAACACCCATTGATGAAAATTCTTTAACTAATTTGATTGTTTCCATACTTTGTTCATTAGTATAATGCCTTAATGTACATAGTATTAATCCATAATCAACATTATATTTTTTGGAATTTAAAAGTGCTGATTCACAGACAATATTCATAACTTTTTTAGGATCTAATCCTTTCTCACAATGAAGTAAAGGCGCAAATCTTATTTCGCAATATATTATGTTGTCATCTTTTAACTGCTTAAATAAATCTTCAATAATTAGTTCTAAATTATCTTTAGTTTGCATAAGCTCAATTGCTTTATCAGCACAACTTATATATTCATTTAATGAAGAACAATTTGGACTAGCTTTAAATGATTTCTTATAAATATCGTGGGTTATATTGGGATCGATGATCTTAACTACATCGAAGCTCAAACAGCAATCTAAATGTAAGTGCAATTCAATCTTTGGAAATTTATTAAAACTACTTACTTGCATATTGAATATTCCTTTTTAGGCCTTGATATTTTGTTCTTTTAATTGGACTTTCTTTGAAAACAACTTTAAAAACCTCATCAGTAAGTTCAATCCAATCTTTTTTAGTAAGGTTTATTAATTCATGACTAGGTTTTAGCAGTGGATCATTATTAGATTTTGAAAAACTATTCCAAGGACAAACATCTTGACAAATATCACAACCAAATATCCAATTTTTAAAATCTTCATTTAGATTATCAGGGAATTTATCTTTCAATTCAATTGTAAAATATGAAATACATTTTGATGCATCTATTTTATAAGGTTCATATAAAGCATCAGTTGGACAAGAATCTAAGCAAGCTGTACACGACCCACAATGATCTTTAATTTCGTGATCATAGTCTAATTCAATATCAACAATAATTTCAGCAATAAAAAAAAATGATCCTGTTTTCTTACTAATTAAATTCGTATTTTTCCCTATCCACCCCAAACCACTTTTTTTTGCCCAAGCTCTTTCAAGAATTGGAGCTGAATCTACAAATACTCTTCCACCGATATGTCCAATTTCATTCCTCATTTCGCTTAGGAGTGTTTTTAATTTTTTCTTAATAATAAAATGATAATCTTTTCCGTATGCATATTTTGATATTTTGAAATTATTATCATTGTTAATTTTTGTACTTGGATAATAATTATATAATAATGAAATTACACTTTTAGAGCCTTCAACTAATTTGGTAGTATCCATTCTTTTATCAAAATTTCTTTCCATATATGACATTTTTCCATGATAATTATTTTTAAGCCATTTTTCGAATCGATTCACTTCATCACTTAAAAAACCTGATTTTGAAATACCACATGATATAAATCCTAAATCAATAGCTTTCTTCTTAATAAAATCTGTATGATAAGATTGAAGTTTCACAATAAATAACTAATCAAATAAGTCTTTTTGATTATTTGAAATATCTATATTTAAATGTTTATATGCTTTTTTAGTTACTTGTCTTCCTCTGGGTGTTCTAATCAAAAACCCTTCTTGGATAAGAAATGGCTCATAAACTTCCTCAATTGTTTCAGCAGTCTCAGAAACTGCAGTTGATAATGTATTTATACCAACAGGCTGTCCATTAAATTTTTTTATTAAAGTACTAAGGATTTTATTATCCATCTCATCTAGTCCAAATTTATCAACATTTAAAGATTTTAGAGCATACTTTGTAATTTCTAGATCAATATTTCCATCTCCTTTAATTTGAGCAAAATCTCTTACTCTTCTTAGCAAAGAATTACAAATTCTAGGGGTTCCTCTGCTTCTTCCAGCTATTTCACTAGATGCATCAGAATCGATTTTAATATTTAAAATATCAGCACTTCTATCAATAATTGATGATAACACGTTAACATTATAATATTCCAATCTATTATTTATACCAAATCTAGCTCTCATTGGAGCAGTCAATAATCCAGACCTTGTTGTAGCTCCTATAAGTGTAAAATCATTCAAATTAATTTGGACAGATCTTGCATTAGGACCAGACTCAATCATTATATCAATTTTATAGTCCTCCATTGCTGAATACAAGTACTCTTCAACAACAGGTGATAACCTATGAATTTCATCAATGAATAAAACATCTCTACTTTCCAAACTTGTTAATAATCCTGCTAAATCACCAGGCTTATCAATAACTGGACCTGAAGAAACTTTTAAAGATACTCCCAGCTCCTCAGCAAGAATATGAGCTAGTGTAGTTTTACCTAAACCTGGTGGGCCATGTAAAAGCGTATGATCAAGGGCCTCAGATCTTTCATTGGCTGCTTGAACGAAAATCTTCAGGTTTTCTATAACCTGAGTTTGACCATTAAAATCTGAGAAGGATAGAGGTCTTAACGCCTTGTCTATTTCTAATTCATCATTGTTGAAGTTATCTTTAGATGGATCAAGATTTTCATTCATAATCAAATATAGTTAAAACAAAATTTAACTAATTGATCTTAGAAATCAGTTAGAATTAATGTTCTGTAATCTTCTCTCCTTTGGCAATTGGTACAGATTGAGGAACAAAATCTTTTTCTTTTCCTGGCTTACTATAATCATATGCCCATCTAAAAACTTGTGGTATTTTTCCTGGCCAGTTACCATGCATGTGTTCGACTGGTGCTGTCCATTCTAATGTATTAGATTTCCAAGGATTTTGTTCAGCTTTTTTTCCATAATACATACTGTAGAAGAAATTGAATAAAAATACCAATTGAGCTAATCCTGCAATTAAGGCAAATACAGTTATTAATACATTAATATCTGCTAAATCATCAAAATAAGGAAAAGCAGTATTAGTGTAATATCTTCTCGGAAGACCTGCCATACCAACAAAATGCATAGGGAAAAATATACCATATGCACCAATAGCCGTAATCCAAAAGTGAATATATCCAAGAGATTTATTCATCATTCTTCCATATAATCTAGGAAACCAATGATATACACCTGCAAATAGGCCGTACAACGCAGAAATACCCATTACTAAATGAAAGTGAGCTACAACAAAATAAGTGTCATGAACATTAATATCAAGAGCACTATCACCTAAAATAATACCAGTTAGACCACCAGTTATAAATGTTGATACCAATCCAATTGAAAACAACATAGCAGGGTTAAGTTGCAGATTGCCCTTCCAAAGCGTAGCTATGTAGTTAAAGGCTTTTACTGCAGATGGAATTGCAATTAGTAATGTTGTAAATGTAAAAACTGATCCCAAAAAAGGATTCATTCCTGTAATAAACATATGGTGTCCCCAAACTATTGTTGATAAAAATGCAATTGCAAGAATTGAAGCGACCATAGCTCTATATCCAAATATTGGCTTTCTAGAATGTGTTGCTATAATTTCAGATGTAATACCTAAGGCTGGCAACAATACTATATAAACCTCAGGATGACCAAGAAACCAAAACAAGTGTTCAAATAAAACAGGTGAACCACCTTGATAATGTAAAACCTCGCCTTGAACAAAAATATCTGATAAGAAAAATGAAGTTCCAAAACTTCTATCCATAATCAGCAATAGAGCAGCAGATAATAAAACTGGAAATGAAATAACTCCAATGATTGCAGTTATAAAAAATGCCCAGATAGTTAATGGTAATCTAAAAAATGTCATTCCCTTAGTTCTTAAATTAAGAACTGTAACAATATAATTTAATGATCCTAAAAGTGATGAAGCGATAAAAAATGCCATTGAAACAAGCCATAAAGTCATTCCTAAACCTGATCCTGGCTGGGTTTGAGGCAGTGCACTCAAAGGTGGATATATTGTCCATCCAGCAGCAGCTGGACCAGCTTCAACAAATAATGATGCTACCATAATTACACTTGAGACAAAAAACAACCAATAAGCAATCATATTTAAAAATCCAGATGCCATATCTCTCGCTCCAATTTGTAGTGGAATCAAAAGATTACTAAAGGTTCCACTTAACCCTGCAGTCAAAACAAAAAATACCATTATAGTTCCATGAATGGTTACAAGTGCCAAATATATATTAGGGTCCATAACACCGTCTGGCGCCCATCTATCCCCCAAAAATATTTTAAAAACCTGAAATGATTCTTCTGGCCATCCTAACTGAATCCTGAACAATAGGGACATTAAAACTCCTATAATACCCATAACAATTACTCCAGTTACAAAGTACTGCTTTGCAATCATTTTATGGTCTTGGCTGAAGATCCACTTAGAAATAAAAGTTTCTTTGTGATGATGATGCTCCTCGTGACTATCTACATTATTATTTATTGCTACTGACATTTTACTAATTTATTTATTGAATAATTTCAGAAAAAGTTTTTTGATTATTGATCCATTTATTAAAGTCTTTTTCAGACTCAACAATTATTTTCATTTGCATATTATAGTGTGACGCTCCACATATTTTAGCACACAAAAGTAAGTAATCAAATTGATATGGGTCTAATGATTCTTCACCTTTTGCAATTAATTCTTGACTATTTTCGTATCTAATTTTATTAATTCTATTTACTTTATCAACTACATCAGGATTCATTCTCATGTCAGCTGTTGTGATAGTAGGTGTAAATGAAAATTCTGTTATCATACCAGGCACACAATTCATCTGTGCTCTAAAATGCGGCATGTATGCAGAATGTAGAACATCCTGTGATCTGAATTTGAAAATAACTTTCCTATCAACAGGCAAGTGGAATTCTTGAGTTACAACTATATCATCAAGACCATTTGGATCAGATGAATCTATTCCAACTGAGTTTAAGCCATCATAATCATTTAAAAATCTCACATTTGCATCTCCCAATACATTATCAGCTCCAGCATATCTTGCTTTCCAATTCCACTGCTGGGCATATAATTCAATTACAAGCGCATCTTCATCTTCTTCAAAATTCATAATTTGAGACCAAGTAGTCATCCCGTATAAAATCAATCCAAATAAAACAATTGCAGGAATTATTGTCCATATAAATTCAAGCTTGTTATTATGTGTAATGAATTCAGCTTTAGTATCTTTTAGACCTCGGTATTTGTATGAAAAGTAATGTAATAATGCCTGAGTTATTATTTGTACAAACATTATTAATGCAAATGATACAAAAAATAAGGTGTCATAAGTAGATCCATGTTCAGACGCTGCATCAGGTAATAAAACTTTTGTGTAAGAAACAAAAGAAAAAATAGTTACAAGATAAATGAAGACTAAGAATGCAAACATAAGCTTTCCATGCAAATCATTATCCTTATGATTAGCAACTTGTGAATCATCTCTCTTTTTTCCAAGATTGGAAACCTCAAATATCTTTGCAATCTGCCAAACAGAGATTGAAAGTAGAATTACGGTTATTATTGAAAAAATTATTGTCATTCTTATATATTAAAATGGATAAACAAATTTTTTACTTTCTTCATTAAATGGATCTCCTTTAGCTTCAAGTGGAGCTTTTGTTAAAGTTGAAAAAACAATGAATATAAATAGACCTGCAAAAAACATTAATGACGCTAGTTCAGGTATTCCAAATCCCCACTTATCCCCTACAGCAGATGGCATGATCATGTTATAAACATCAATGTAATGACCAACCAATATTATAATCCCAGCCATGGTAATAATCCAATAAACTCTCTTGAAATTACTACTAACTAAAATTAAAAATGGTAAAATAAAATTAATAACAACCATACCCCAGAAAGGGATTGTATAATCGTCCATTCTTGTAATAAAATAAACAACTTCCTCAGGTATATTTGCATACCAAATCAGCATAAATTGTGAAAACCACAAATAGGTCCAAAATACACTAAAACCAAACATAAATTTTCCTAAATCATGAATATGATTATCATTTACATTAGGAAGATATCCTTTAGATTTTAGATATATCGATATCAATGCAATTGTAGTAACTGCTGACACTGCCATACTTGCAAACACATACCATCCAAATAAAGTACTAAACCAATGAGGATCAATTGACATAATCCAATCCCAAGACATCATTGATTCAGTAACTAAGAAAAAGACAAGAAAACCTGCAGAAATTTTAAAGTTCTTTATATGATTCTTATTATCATTTGAATTGTCTTGAGCAATTGAAAATTTTCTAGAAAAATATCTGTATAATGACCAGCCTCCTAAGTATATAAAACCTCTAATTAAGAAAAAGTAAGGGTCTAAATAACCACTTTTAGCTTTGATAATTTTGTCATGTTCAACTACTTCAGGGTCCATCCAAATAAACAGGTGATTGAAATGCAATACTGAGAGAAGTAAAATTAAAAGTACCAAAAGTCCCCCAGGCAGTAAATAACCAGTAATTCCCTCCATTACTCTAAATAATACAGGTGACCAACCGGCTTGAGCAGCTCTTTGTATTGCATAAAAAGCAAGCGTACCAAGGGATATCATAAAAAAGAAAAATGCTGCAACGTACAGTGCTGCCCAAGGCCTATTTGCTAATTGATGATACACATGCTCATCATGAGACATAACGTGCGAGTCTGATGAATGTGTATTATATCCATATGATTCTGATGAGTCAGATTCTGATGAATGTGAGTCTGAGCTGGAATGTGAATCATCATGATAATTTGCAACCATTTGTTTTGACTCCTCAATTGTTTTTGGAGCTGAGTAAAAACCAAATCCAATTCCTAATAATCCAATAACTATTAATGAAAATGAGAAAATCTTGATATTTGTTGAGAGTTTATACATCACTTAATTAAATCATTTCTAAGTTTTAAAACATATTGAGATATTTGCCATCTTTCTTTATCATTGACTTGACCAGCATGAGAACCCATTAAATTAATTCCGTGCATCAATATATGATAAATAGACCCTTCTGTGATATCTCTGTCTGCATAACTTGGTATGCCAAGAAATTTTTCTCGTTCCATTAAAATACCATTACCATCACCTTTTGAGCCGTGACATACAGAACAATATATCTCATACATTTTTTTTCCGTTTGTAAGATTCTCTTCATTTTTTTCGAACGGAGATTTCAACTCAACTTTAGCTAATTCATAACCCTCAGTAGAGTTGTCATACTCATATGGTTGCCATCCTCGTGGAATGGATTCTTCAACAGGAAGTTGAGCTTCAATTCCATTAGGAAAGGCTTCAGATTCATCATACGTTCCATATCCTACTGATTCATACATGTTTGGAAAATACTGATAATTAGGTTTTGAAGGGTCAAAACAAGATAACATAATAGATAGTAGTAAAAAATAGCCTATATTCTTAAAAAACTTCTTCATTAATTAATTATACTTTTATAAACATCATCAAAATCAATTGATCCATTAGAAAATTTATTTTTTGCTTTTTCGATATTAGTCTTTAATGCATTAAGGGACTTATTTATTTTAATGTAATCAGCATGTTTATCACTAACTTCATTTTTTTTAGATATCCAATGCTTTCTAAAAATTCTTAAACCTGAATTTTTAGCATACTGCTGTCCTCTTCCTTTAGTAAATTGAATTCTTAAATTAGAAGAACCATCAGAGTACTTTCTTGAATGAAATACAAATCCAATTGTAATTTCTAAATTTTGATCTTGTACATTACTTTGTACATTATCAATTTCTTCATTATTTTCTTTTTTTGTGTCAATAACAGACATTTTGAATAAATCTGTTTTTTTCAAAATAGATTTAATTTTACTTTCGTTTCCATATATAGGTATCTGAATTAAGAACTTATCATCTGTAGTTTCTGGTATTGGATTTTCAGCTTTTTTAAACGGCCATAATCTACTTCTAAGATAAAATGTAATAACCATTAAGTGCCCTGTAAAGAAAACTGTTAATTCAAACATAACTGGAACAAAAGCTGGCATATTTTCCTGAAAGCTAAAACTAGGTTTACCTCCTATATTTTGAGGCCAATCAACAATCATAATATAATTAATCATTAAAAGTGCAAAAGTAAAACCAACACAACCATATAAGAATGCGGCTATAGCAATTCTTGTAGGAGCTAAGCCCATTACATGATCCAAACCATGGACAGGGAATGGTGTGAACACTTCCTCGATTGTGACTTTATTTTCTTTTAGATCTTTTACAGCGTCCAAAAGCTTATCATCATCATCATATATAGCGTGTATAAATTTTGCCATTACTTTTTATCTCTTAACTTTTTATAATTATCTCCTGATGATTTCAAAATTGTTTTTACCTCCGCTTGAGCAATAACAGGGAATGTTCTGGCATAAAGTAAAAATAGAACAAAGAAAAATCCAATAGTTCCAATAAAAATTCCTATATCTACGAATGTTGGAGAAAACATAGTCCATGACGATGGAAGATAATCTCTGTGGAGTGAAGTAACAATAATAACAAATCTTTCAAACCACATTCCAATATTCACAACAATTGAAATAACAAATGAGAAAACTATACTAGTTCTTAATTTTTTAATCCACATAAATTGTGGTGAAAAAACATTACAGGTCATCATCGCCCAATATGCCCACCAATATGGACCAGTTGCTCTGTTCAAAAATGCGTATTGCTCATACTCAACTCCTGAGTACCATGCAATAAATAGTTCGGTAATATAAGCGCATCCAACTAATGAACCTGTAATCATGATAACGATATTCATTAATTCAATGTGCTGTAAAGTAATATAGTCTTCTAAATCACAAACTTTTCTCATCACTATTAGAAGTGTTTGTACCATAGCAAAACCGGAAAAAATTGCACCAGCTACAAAATAAGGTGGAAAAATTGTCGTGTGCCATCCAGGAATTACAGATGTTGCAAAATCAAATGATACAATTGTATGAACAGACAATACAAGGGGAGTAGCTAATCCTGCTAAAACTAAAGAAACTTCTTCAAATCTTTGCCAGTCTTTTGCTCTACCACTCCATCCAAAGCTTACTAAACTATATATCTTTTTTTGAAAAGGCTTAATAGCCCGATCTCTAATCATAGCAAAGTCTGGAAGTAACCCTGTCCACCAAAATACTAATGAAATTGTTAAATAAGTTGAAATTGCAAAAACATCCCAAAGTAGTGGAGAGTTGAAGTTAACCCACAATGAACCAAATTGATTTGGAATCGGTACAATCCAATATGCTAGCCATGGTCTACCCATGTGAATAACTGGGAATAGCCCTGCCTGTATTACAGAAAAAATTGTCATAGCTTCTGCAGATCTATTTATTCCCATTCTCCATTTTTGTCTAAATAATAACAATACGGCTGAAATCAGTGTTCCAGCGTGTCCTATACCAATCCACCAAACAAAGTTTGTTATATCCCAAGCCCATCCAACGGTTTTATTTAATCCCCAAACACCGATACCAGTTGAAATTGTATATATAATACAACCTATCCCCCACATAAATAATATTAAGGAAATACCAAATACTATCCACCACTTTTTATTTGCAACACCCTCAATTGGTCTTGCTACATCAACAGAAATTTGATGGTAAGACTTGTTGCCTGTTACAAGCGGTTTCCTAATTGGTGCTTCGTAGTGAGATCCCATTATATACTTTTATCAATATTTCTAACCTTAGTATGGTAAAATACATTTGGTTTTGTTCCTACATATTCAAGAAGATGATACACTCTTTCATCTTTCTTTCTCTTATATACTTCACTTTCTTTATTGTTTATATCTCCAAATTTTAAGGCTCCTGTTGAACATGCTGCTGAGCAAGCAACAACATCATTAAATTCATTTTTATTAACCTCTCTTCCTTCATTTTTAGCTTTTAAAATAACTGCTTGTGTTGACTGTATACAGAATGAACATTTCTCCATAACACCTCTTGACCTTACAACAACATCTGGGTTTAAAACCATTTTACCTAAATCATCATTCATGTTAAAGTCAAACTCATCATTATTGTTATACAAAAACCAATTAAACCTTCTAACCTTGTAAGGACAGTTATTTGCACAATATCTTGTTCCTACACATCTATTATAAGCCATGTGATTTTGACCTTGTCTACCATGAGATGAAGCTGCAACTGGACATACTGTTTCGCATGGAGCATGATTACAATGTTGACACATCACTGGCTGAAAGACAACTTGAGGATTTTCATTTGGATCTTCCATTTGACCAAAAACAGAAAGAGAATCGGAAATACCACTAATATTATCCTTGTTTTTATTATCATCTTCGAATGATACATCGGACGAATAATATCTGTCAATTCTTAGCCAATGCATATCCCTTGATTTTCTAATTTCTCTTTTTCCAACAACAGGAACATTATTTTCAGCATGACATGCAATAACGCACGCCCCACAACCAGTACAAGCATTTAAATCAATTGACAGATTAAAATGATGACCAATAGATCTATCAAATTCTTCCCAAATATCAACTTCTCTTTTGTTAACAGGTGTTTCAATGTGATCTTTAGAAACAACAGGTATTGGATTCCAATAGTTTTTGTCTTTTGTGTTAAATACCTCAAGCGTAGTTTCTCTTACAATATCACCTCTACCCATCAAAGTATTATGCAACTGTACACAAGCAAACTCATGAATTTCATAAAGTGGCTTAATTTGAACATCCTGTAATTTTGAAAAATCCTTATAAAGTAAAAAGGCGTTAGAGCCAGTTTTCATTTCAGATTTAACACCTAGAGTTCTACCATAGCCAAAAGAAATTCCAACTGTTCCTATTGCTTGACCAGGTTGAATAATTACGGGCAACTTAATTTCTTCATCCTCAAGAATAACTTTGGCATAATTACTATTTAATGCACCATTGGATTCGTTGTAATTTTTAAGTCCAAGAGACTCTGCGTCTTTTTTAGAGACAGTTAAGTAATTATCCCATGACACTCTTGAAATTGGGTCAGGAAATTCTTGAAGCCAAGGATTATTGGCTCTTTGACCATCACCCATTCCAATTTTAGAGTAGAGAAATAATTCAAAATTTTTGGTCTTATTTTTTATTAAAGCATTTATAGAATTAACAACGTCAACAGAGTTATTACTAAAATTAACTTTTTTGTTTAAAGAATATACACCATCATGAATTACTTTATTCCATGAGTCATTAGAATTTAAAATATTAGTTGTCCAATTTTCTTTCAACGTATCATAAATTGATTCAGAGCTATTAGACCATTTCAATAAACATTCTTCAGGTTGCCTTGTATCAAATAATGTTTTTATAGTTGGTTGACAAATACTGTATTCTCCATTGATAAATGTTTGGTAGTGAGAATATAGGATTAACTCCACTCATAATTAGCCCAGAAATTTCCTGATTATAAATTTTGTTTACTAAGTCTGTTACTTTTTCATTGCTTCCCTGTCTTACTAGTGAAACTTTGGAAGTACTCTTGCATTTACTTTTTATTAAATCATTTATTGAATTAGTTAATATTTGTGCATGCATATCATCAATACCACAAACAACCAGAGACGTGCTACCATATGAAATTAGATCGTCATAAATCTGATTTAAATTTGATGAAAGTTTATCATCCAGTTCTGGCAGTTGAATATTTAAATTAGATACTTTTTTATATAAATGAGCAAGGAAAAGCTTTTGTGATGATAAAGATATTGGAATTCTAGTATCTGCATTTGCACCTGTTACAGACATATTAGATTCAATCTGAATATGTTTTGACATAGAAGCTGTACCATTGACTTTAACTGGAATTCTACCTTTTGCATAGTCACTATCATAATTTGATCCTAACCAATCTCCAAGAAAATCAGCTCCTATTGAAAGTATAAATTTAGCTTTATCAAACTCATAAAAAGGTATTGCTCTGATACCATACATCATCTCATGAGCATCCAAAACAGAACTTTCAGAAATTGAATCATATTCAATATGAGTGACATTTGGATATTTTTCTATAAAAGATAAAATTATTTTCGATGTTGTTGGGCTTACAATAGTGTTTGTCATCAAAACAACTGGCTTGTTTGAGAATCTTAATGAATCTAATTTTTCAATAATCTTAGTATCAAAATCATCCCAAGAAATATCTTTTCCTAAATGAATTGGCCCTTGAATTCTTGCACTATCATACATGGATAATATTGAAGCATGAACTCTAGCATTTGCTGATCCATGAAATTTAGCAAGTTTGTTATTTTCAATTTTTATAGGTCGACCTTCCCTAGTTTTTACTAAAATATTAGCACAATCATATCCGTCGAACATTGAAGTTGCATAATAATTTGATATTCCAGGTCGTATTCTTTCAGGTTGAATTACATATGGAACTGATTTATGAACAGGGCCTTCACAGCTAGCTAAAACAGCAGCTGATGTACTAAAACCTAAATATTTTAGAAAATCTCTTCTGTTTGTGTTTGAGTTTTCAAGAGAATTTTTATCAGAAAGAATATCATCAACAGGTAGTTTTTCAACAAATTCATTATTTCTCAATGATTCTACTTTTGAGCTGTCTATTAGCTCAATTTCACTTTTCCAGTATTTCTTAATATTCTTCTTCATATTAATAATGACACTTACCGCACTCCAAACCACCCATCTGTGCAACAGTTAATTTTTCAACACCATATTTTTTAGATAATTCTTCATGTATTTTTGTGTAATAATCATTGTCTTTAACTTTCACATCAGATTCACGATGACAATTAATACACCATCCCATTGTCAATGGAGAGTACTGGTAAGCAATCTCCATCTCTTCAACTGGTCCATGACACTCTTGGCATTCAATTCCAGCTACATTAACGTGTTGAGAATGATTAAAGTAAACATGATCAGGTAAATTGTGAATTCTAACCCATTTAACTGGTTCAGTTTCTCCTGTATAAATTCTTTTTTCTTCATCCCATCCAACTGCTTTATATAACTTTTTTATTTCGTTTGTGTAAAATTCTTTAGTGTAACCCTTCTCCAAATCTTCTTCTCCATTGTATTCAGCAATATTTTGGTGACAATTCATACACACATTGAGCGATGGTATACCAGAATGTTTTGATACACGAGCTGATGAGTGACAATACTGACAATCAATTTGATTGTCTCCAGAATGAATCTTATGAGAATAGTGAATAGGTTGAATTGGCATATATCCTTGATCAATTCCAACTTGCATCAACCAACCATAAGCAAAATATGCACTAGATAACAAGAAAAATACTACTGAACAAAATACTAGAAATTGGTTTTGAAGAAAAAGAATCCAAATTGGTTTGCTTGGTTTTTTTGCTTGTTTTTCTATTACAATTCCATTATTAAGCGCTATTGCTCTGAGTGTCTTATTGACCAGGTACAACATTGAAATAAGAACTAATAATATTACAATCAGAACCGCAAGTATGATATCAGTTGAGATTGAACTTTCTGATTTCAGTTGAACAGCACCTGCATCTGCAACAGCTGTAACAACAGGTTCTGGTACATAGTCTGTGTATGCTAGTATGTTATCAATATCTTCATTTGAAAGTTGAGGAAAAGCATTCATTGCAACTTTATTCCATTCTTCATAAATTGCGACAGCACGCTCATCACCAGATTTAATCATGGCAGAGCTATTTTTAATCCAAGAATAAAGCCACTCTTTTTCATATTTAGCAGAAACGCCAGCAAGCTTAGGACCTACTAAATTCTTATTTAATTTATGACAAGCTGCACAATTAGAATTAAATAAAGATTTCCCCTTTGAGATGTCAACATCCTGAGAATGAGAGTAAAAGGAAAAAAATAATAGTGAAAAAAAGAGCGTAAAAAAGCTCCTAACATTTTTAAAAAATAGAAAGTTTTTTTTAGTTTTTAAAAGGTTGTTTTTTCTAGTTTCCAACAATCAAAAATTGCTCGTTCTTTTAAAGAGAGTAAATATAATAAAGAATTATTATATTAGGAAAGAAAAATAGTTGATTTTTCTCTAATTTTGATTGAATAAAAGCTAACACGTAATGCACAGCGTAATGTATAATTGTTTTTTTAGTAAAAAATCTTTTTTTTCTATTTTTTTTGCCTTGATTTTTTTTAATGTTTCTAGCCAAAATTTAAATAAAAAAATTAATGATGATCCTAAATTCTTAAAACTAATTGAACTATCAAAAAATGCTAATAATGAGTACTTTAAGTCAAATTATTTTTCAATTCAAGTTTACAGCGGAACATATAATGAAGCTGATTCTATTATGAATTTTGTGAAAGAGAAATATATTAATGACAGTATTTATTTTTTCTTTGAAACTCCAAACTATAAAGTTCAATTAGGAAAATATAGGTCTAAAATTGAAGCTCAAAAAAGTCTAAGAGAAGTATCAAAAGTATTCAAATCAGCATTTATTCTAAAACCTAATACTAAGACTTAATTTTCTTTTTCACCTCCAGCTCAGTATAAAATTCAAGAGAATCTCCAACTTTTATATCATTGTAATTTTTTAATTGAATTCCACAGTCATAGCCTTTGGAGACTTCTTTTACATCATCTTGAAATCTTTTTAATGATGCTAGAGTTGTAGTGGTAATTACAATACCTTCTCTAATTAATCTAACATTTGATTTTCTGTATACTTTTCCATCGGTTATCATACATCCAGCTATTGTTCCAATTTTTGAAATTTTAAATGTTTCTCTAATCTCAGCAGCTCCAGAGACCTCCTCCTTTAAATCAGGGGAAAGCATACCTTCCATAGCATCTTTTAGATCATTAATTGCATCATAGATAATCGAATAGTTTCTTATATCAACATCTTCTTTATCAGCAATACTTCTTGCATTGCCCGACGGCCTAACATTAAATCCTATAATTATTGCATCAGAGGCAGAAGCCAATAAAACATCAGATTCTGTAATTGCCCCCACAGCCTTGTGAACTATATTGACATGAATCTCATCAGTTGATAATTTTTCAAAAGAGTCGGATAATGCTTCAACTGAACCATCAACATCACCTTTTAAAATAATATTTAATTCTTTAAATTCTCCAAGAGCAATTCTTCTCCCAATCTCGTCAAGTGTAAGATGTTTTTGTGTTCTTACGCTTTGTTCCCTTACTAATTGTGTTCTTTTTGAAGCTATTTGCTTGGCTTCTTTTTCATCAACAAACACATTAAACTTATCTCCAGCTTGGGGAGCACCATCAAGACCCAAAACAGAAACAGGCATTGAAGGTCCAGCTGAGTCAATTTGATTTCCTCTTTCATCAAAAAGTGCTCTAACTTTGCCGCTATACTGACCTGCAAGAAAATAATCTCCAACTAATAAATTTCCATTTTGAACCAAAAGAGTGGTTATATAGCCCTTCCCTTTATCAAGTCTAGCTTCAATAACGGAGCCGCTAGCTAATTTTTCAGGATTTGCTTTTAATTCTAGAAGCTCAGCCTCCAACATAATTTTTTCTAATAATTCTTCAACGCCAGTCCCTTTTAAAGCCGAGATATCTTGAGATTGAACTTTTCCTCCCCAATCTTCAACAAGGATATTCATACCTGAAAGCTTTTCTTTAATCTTATCAGGATTAGCAACATCTCTATCAATCTTATTTATTGCTATTATCATCGGAACTCCCGCTGCCTGAGCATGGCTAATGGCCTCTTTTGTTTGTGGCATAATATCATCATCAGCAGCAATAACAATTACCGCAATATCTGTTAATTGTGTTCCTCTTGCTCTCATTGCAGTGAATGCTTCATGACCTGGTGTGTCTAAAAATGTTATTTTATTTCCATTTTTTAATTCAACATTATATGCACCTATGTGCTGAGTGATACCACCGGACTCACCAGCAATTACATTTTCATTTCTAACATAATCTAATAGAGAAGTTTTACCATGATCAACATGGCCCATAACTGTAACAATAGGCGGTCTCGGTTTTAAATTTTCAGGTGAATCATCCTCTTCCTGTATAGATTCTTCAATCTCAGCTGTGACAAACTCAACCTCATATCCAAATTCATCAGCCACCAGTGTTAAAATTTCAGCATCTAATCTTTGATTCATTGTTACCATTATTCCTAGTGACATACATGCTGATATAATTTCATTTCCTGAAACATCCATCATTGTTGCAATTTCACCAACAGTAATAAATTCTGTTACCTTAATTACTTTTTTATCAGCTTCAGTTTTTTCAACATCTTCTTCAAATCTTTTCTTATGAGTATCTCTTTTTTCTTTTCTGTATTTTGATGCTCTTGATTTGGAAGAAGTTTGTAATTTCTCTAATGTTTCCTTAATTTGTTTTTGTACCTCATCATCAGATGGTGCACTAGGAGTTACTTTACTTTTTGATGGTTTAAAATTTTTATTTTTATCAACTGAAGAATCTTTGGTAATTATATCCTTTGCTATTCTCCTTCTTTTTCTTTTTGTTTTTTGATCTGTATTATCCTTAGACTCTGGCTTTTTGAAATTTTCAAGATTGATGGTTTGACCTGTTTCTTTTATGCCTGAAAGTTTTTCATACTTGGTGTCAATTTTTGATGATGTTTTATCTTGATTTTCTTGGTTTTGAACTATATTTTTTTCCTCTGTTTTCTTTTGAGAAACTGGCTTATCTAAATCAATTTCTCCAACTTTTTTAAATTGTTGTATTGATGATTTTGATGTGATGACTTTTCTTTGAATTTTTAATTCTTTTTCTTGCTCAGCTTTTGCCTTAATAACTTCTTTTTCTTTTTTCTTCTCCTCACTTAAATCATCAGATTCAACTTTACTCGATCTGTCAGAGCTGAACTCATTTAATAACAAGTCATATTGAATTTGTGAAATTTTTGTAGTAGGTCTTGCTTCAATATTATGACCTTTTGATGATAAAAACTCCACAACCCTTTCCAGAGAGATGTTAAATTCTCTTAAAACTTTATTCAATCTAATTTTGTTCAATTCTGACATTTAATTAGTTATTATCATCAAACTCTTCACTTAAAATTTTTCTAACGTCAATAATGGTTTCTTCTTCTAGATCAGTCCTTTTAACAAGATCTTCAAGATCTTGTTCCAAGATACTTTTTGCTGTATCTAATCCAACTTTTTTAAATTCATCAATTATCCAACTTTCAATTTCATCAGAAAATTCTGTTAATTCAACATCCTCCTCAGAACCTTCACGAAAAACATCTATCTCATAACCTGTCAATTGACCTGCTAACTTAATATTATAACCTCCCCTTCCAATTGCCTTTGATACTTGATCTGCATCTAAATATACTTGGACAGTCTTATTATCTTCATCAATTTTCAAAGAAGTTACTTTTGCAGGACTAAGAGCTCTATTAATAAATAATTGAATATTATTTGTGTAATTAACTACATCAATATTTTCATTACCTAGTTCTCTTACAATTCCATGAATTCTAGAACCTTTCATACCAACACAAGCCCCAACTGGATCAATTCTGTCATCATATGAATCTACTGCAACTTTAGCTTTCTCACCAGGAATTCTAACAACTTTTTTAATTGAGATTAAACCATCAAAAACTTCAGGAATATCTTGCTCAAATAATTTTTCAAGAAATTTTGGTGAAGTTCTTGACATAATAATTGCAGGTTTTGTCCCTTTTAACTCCACAGACTCAATAATTCCTCTAACTGAATCTCCCTTTCTGTAAAAATCTGATGGAATCTGTCTATCCTTCGGCATAATAATTTCATTACCATCATCATCTAAAAGGATGACAACATTATGGCGAATATGATGAACCTCAGCAGTATAAATTTCTCCAACTAAGTCAACAAATTGTTTGTAGATAATTCCATTATCATGTTCATGTATTTTAGCAACTAGATTTTGTCTTAAAGAGAGTACCACCCTGCGACCTAAGTCGACAAGCTTAACTTCCTCGGAAACATCTTCCCCTACTTCAAAATCAGGTTCAATTTTCTGAGCATCGGTAAGAGATATTTGACTATTTTCATCTTCAACTTCGCCATCATTAACAACTATTCTATTTCTCCATATTTCCAAATCTCCTTTATCTGGGTTTATAATGACATCGAAATTGTCATCATCACCAAACTTTCGTTTTAATGTATTTCTAAAAACTTCTTCTAGAATTGACATCAATGTTACTCTGTCAATATATTTTTCATCTTTAAACTCAGAAAAAGATTCAATCAATGATAAATTATCCATATCTAATATTTTAAGTACATATAATAAATAAGGGGACAAAGTCCCCTCATTTTTCTATCACGTGCAAATATAATAAAATATATTACACCTAAAAGTTGGCCTACTAGGGATCGAACCTAGACTCTTCTGGACCAAAACCAGACGTGTTGCCAGTTACACCATAGGCCAATTGGATTTCAAATTTAAAATAAAGTTACAGGCTGGACAAATTAAATTAAGTAATTCATTATTTAGATACTATTGTTTATTTTCGCTTATAATCTATGAAAGGATTAGACTTTTATAAGTACAATAAAATTTTTGGATTATTTGCTGGGCTTGTATCATTTATTGTTTATTCATTAACTGTCGAACCAACTGCCAGTTATTGGGATTGTGCTGAGTATATTTCTACGTCAGCTAAACTTCAAATTGGTCATCCACCTGGAGCTCCTTTATTTCAAATGCTTGGAGCTATTTTTTCAATTTTTGCATTAGAATCAACTCAAATAGCATATGCAGTAAATATGATGTCTGTTTTTTCAAGTTCACTTACTATAATATTTCTCTTTTGGTCAATTTTAATTTTATCTGTTCTTTTTTGGTTAGGCCTTAAATGGGCTGATGATTTTGAAAATGATAGATCCAATAAATGGTTAATATTAATATCATTTGTTGTAGGGCTTTCGTTTGGAGTTCATTTTATGGGATTGCTTGCAATACCGTCTATTGGATTAATCTATTATTTCAGAAAATACAAGAATTTTAAATTAAAAAGCTTTTTGATGGCTAATATTTTGTCTGTTGGAATTTTACTTTTTATTTTCAAACTTCTATTACCTTCAACTCTTTCATTATTTGGTAATCTTGAAGTTTTCTTTGTAAATGACTTGGGCCTTCCTTTTAATTCTGGAACTATATTTAGTGCTGTATTTATTATATGTTCAATATACTATGGATTATTATACACAGCAAAAAAAAGATACTACTTAGCCAACACCACTTTACTTTCATTAACATTTATTTTTATAGGATTTTCATCATGGCTTATGATCCCTATAAGATCAAATGCTAACACTGTAATAAATGAAAATTCTCCAAAAGATGCTAGATCATTATTGGCGTATTATAACCTAGAGCAATATCCTGATACATATTTATTTTATGGCCCGATGTTTTCAGATATTTATGCCGGTCAAGACCCTGATGATCCATATAAAAATGACAAACCTAAATATGAAAGAGATTATGAAATAAATAAATATATAATTGTAAATGATTGGGAAAAAGGGAAAATCAATTCAAATAAAAGCCATGAGGGATTATTTCCAAGAATGTGGAGCTCAGATAATGCTGTAAATTATTTAAATTATTATGGATTTCTTGATTTTGAAATTAAATCTGAGTATAAAGATGAAAGTCAAATTATTGAGCTAGTAAATAGCTTTAAAGGTAGAATTGCAAACGATGATGTTGATGCAGATGATTATCACGAATTTCTGTCAAATTTCGGTTCATACCTGGATATTGATAAACCATCTCTTTTTTCCAATATTAGCTACTTTATTAATTTTCAGCTCAGTAAAATGTACTTTAGGTATTTTATGTGGAATTTTAGTGGGAGACAAAACGATAAACAATGGAAATATGATTTAGAAAATGGGAATTGGATTAGTGGTATTAATATAATTGATGAATACAGGCTCGGTCCTCAAAAAAATCTTCCTTTAGATGTAATAAATAACAAAGCAAGAAATCAGTATTACTTAATACCATTTATACGATATTCTGGCCCATATTTTTATTATTTATTTTTACGGGAATAGCACTAAAATTTTATTTAAATGAGAGAGTCTTTGAGCCTAGAGAAAGAGATTACGCTCTTGTGGGCTCCTTTTACACTTATTGTATTTTTATAGGATTCAGTTTTATTGCAATAAGTGAATATTTATCAAAGTATCTAAAAAATAATTTTTCATTTTTGCTTGCAATAGTAATCACAATAACATCTCCATTACTGTTATCATTTAATAATTGGGATGATCATGATCGATCTAACAGATATACTGCTCAAACATTAGCTAAAGCATATCTTGACTCAATTGATGAAGACAAACAGGCTATGATTTTTACGATAGGTGATAATGACACTTTTGCTCTTTGGTATGCGCAAGAAATTGAAAATCATAGGACTGATGTAAGAACAATTAATACTAGCTTATTAGCTACTGATTGGTATATGGATCAAATGAAAAGAAAAGCCTACAAAAGTGATCCAATTCTTTCCAATTTAAATCATAAACAATATGCATATGGTAATAGAGATTATATTAAATACGAAGAATTAATTGACTCTGTCAGATGGGACCTAAAAGATTTTATGAATTGGGTATCTAGCGACAATAAAAGAACAAAATATAAATTCTTACTTGAACAATACGGTTATGAAAAAGATGATTTGGAGGAGATACCAATGTTTACCCAAAACATGATTTACTATCCTACCAACAAAGTTAGATTTTATGTTAACAAAGAAAATGTTATAAACAGTGGAATTATTAATAGTTCTGAAACTGCAAAAATAGTTGATTATATAGATATTGATTTGCCAAAAAGCGGTCTATATAAAAATCAAATTTTAATGTTAGATATTCTTTCAAAAAATGACTGGAAGAGACCAATTTATTTTACTGGTGGAAGTTACAAAGACTCCGAATATATATGGATGAAAGATTTTTTGCAGCTTGATGGACTAGTCTATAAGCTTGTACCAATTAAAACACCTGTAAATCAAGAAAATCCTTATCAGATGGGAAGAATTGAACGTGACAGAATGTACAACATAATTAAAAAATGGGAATGGGGAAATTCTGAAAGTCCTGATATTTACCATGATCCTGAAACTAGGAAAAACAGTATTTCCTTCAGGGGAAATTTACATAGGCTTGCAAATGAATTTATTGATAATGGGGAATTTGAAAAAGCTAATGAAATTATGGATCTATCATTTGAAAAAATGCCAATCGATTTTTTTGAATATTACAGCCTAAGTGAACCTTATATTTTAAGCTACTATAAAATTGGTGAAGATAAAAAGGCGCAAAATTTATATAAAACTATAGAAGCAAAATATTTAGATCAAATAAAATATTATTCTATATCAATGAGAGAATATGAGGATATATTTGACTTAAGTGAATTTGCAGAAAATATTTTTACCTACACCGAAAGATATAGGGGTTTAATTGAAAATCAAATAAAGCTTGGTAATTATGATTTTGTTAAGCCATCAATAAAATTTTTTGTTGACTACACCGAAATATTTAAAGGGATATATGGTGAATACGATTATTATATGTTTCTAATTAGTTTCATTGAACCATTGTATCTTTCAAGTGAAAATAATTTAGCTAGAAAATTATATAAAGATATATCTGATCAAATTATTTCAAGGCTAGAAACTATTATATCAGCAAAGGATGAATCCAATTTTACTTACCTAAGTAACTTGTTTGATGAAGAAATAGAATCTGCTAAAAGTTTAATCGATATTATCAGTTTGTATGAGAGCGAGGATTATCTAGTCAAAGAATCGAATAAATTAGAAGGTTTTTTAAGTGAATTTTTTAATTAAATAAACTCATTTATTAGATTAATTAGAGTATTGGCATCCTGCTCTCCGCTTTGACGCCAAACCATTTCACCAGATTTGTAGATCATCAATGTTGGTAATCCTTTAATCCTCAATGCTTGTGCTAATTCATTGTTCTTATCTACATTAATTTTAATAACCTTGCCTCTATCTCCGATAGCTGCAGCTACATCCTTTAGAACTGGATGCATTGAAGTTGATGATTCATTCCAGTCAGTGTAAAAATCCAATAGTATAGGTAATTCAGAATCTATTAGTTCACCAAATTTTGACATATTATTAAATCTTAATACGGCAAAAATAACATTTTTTATAAACTACTGATTTAAATAAAGTATTAATGTCAAAAAAAAAATTATTTTTAATTGATGCCTATGAGTTAATATACAGGGCATATTACGCTTTTATTAAAAATCCTAGAATAAATTCAAAAGGATTTGATACTAGTGCAATAATGGGTTTTTTAAATTCTATTTTTGATATTTTAAAAAGGGAAAATCCAGACTATTTTTCTGTTGTTTTTGACAAAGGTGGATCAAGTGACAGAATTGAAATCTATGAAGAATACAAAGCTAACAGAGACTCAACACCTGAGCCTATTCTAGATTCGGTACCAATTATTCATGAAATTTTAACAGAATTAGGAATTAAAACCCTTGAACTTAGTGGTTATGAAGCTGATGATATTATTGGAACCGTAGCTAAAAAAGCTGAGAAAGAGGGATTATTAACATACATGGTGACACCTGATAAAGATTTTGCTCAATTAGTTACAGATTCTACTTTTCTTTACAAGCCTGCAAGATTTGGAAATGGAATTGAAATATGGGGAATTGATGAAGTAAAGAATAAATTTGAAGTAGACAATCCTCTTCAAGTGATTGATTTTTTGGGGATGATGGGTGATTCAGTAGATAATATTCCTGGCTTACCTGGTGTAGGTGAAAAAACAGCAAAAAAATTCATTAGAGAATATGGCTCTATCGAAAATTTATATAAAAATCTTGATGATATCAAAGGGAAGTTAAAAGACAAAATTTCTAGTAATAAGGAGCTAGGTTTATTATCCAAGAAACTTGCGACAATTATCACAGATGTTCCAATTGAATATTCAATAGAAGAATTAAAAATTAGTAACTCTAACTCCGAAAAAATATTGTCAATTTTTAATGAACTAGAGTTTAAAAGATTAAAAGAAAACTATTTAAAACTATTTGGTAAATCTTCAAATGAAAAAGAAGATAAACAAAACCTTGAATTTGATTTTAAACAACAATATAATAGTAAAATTTTTAGTCAAAAAGTTGAATCAAAGCTTGGTACAGAATTATTAATTGAAAAGATATCTTCTGAAAAATCTGTTGCACTTGACTATTGTTTTGAAAAAGGTAATTCATATATCTCATTTTGTTTAAATACCGAAGTCTCATACTATATTCAATTTAAATATTCAGAATTATCTAAAGTAATTAATAGTCTCAAAGCTTTTTTTCTAAGTAAATCAATAAAAATAATCTATGATCACAAATTCCTTTCAAAAGAACTACAAAAAAATAATATTGATTTTAATATAAATTTTTTTGATATTAA
>LULK01000237.1_pt1 | contig 31084 bp, 32 predicted proteins | sample 728181 | NCBI WGS metagenome assembly LULK01 (sample SAMN03860291, study PRJNA289734) | marine metagenome | biome: seawater column; feature: ocean; material: water; isolation source: Red Sea water column Station 169 - depth 10m | place: Saudi Arabia: Red Sea | collected 2011-10-15 | depth 10 m | reverse complement strand
AATTATTTTTACTTTTTTTTGATGTTTTGTGCTAAACATATCCTCAAGCAATTTATTATTTTCTAGGGGTTTAGTGCATAAAATCTTCTTTGGTATGTCTGTCTGATAGTCATAGAAGTTAACAATGGCACTCTGATAAACATCTTCTATATTTTCAAAATGAGCCTGTTTTATAAGGTGAGTCTTAGTACCTCTTATTTTTCCATTTCTTACAACAATAATTGAAACACCAAGATAAGTTAGTTCTGCATGCACTGAAAAGATGTCTACATTTGAAGCAAACGTTACAACTGATTGCTCCTCCTTTAATAAATTCAATCTCTTTAAACGATCTCTTATTTCAGCAGCTTTTTCAAAATCTAATTTAGATACAGCAACATCAATATCCTTAGTTAATCTTTGTATAGTTTTAGTATCAGAGGAAGAAATAAATGACTTTGCGCCAGTTACATCCTCAAAGTAATCAACCTTTTTAATATGATTTACACAAGGAGCAGAACACCTTTTCATTTGATATTCAATACAAGGTCTAGTTCTGTTAGCAAAAGTTGTATCGCTGCAATTTCACTCAGAACTGACAAACGGTCCAAAGTAATTTCTATCAACTGCTTTTTTTGTTCTTTTTAAATAAACACCTGGAAAATCATGATCTGAAGAAAAATATATGTAGGGATAAGTCTTATCATCTCTTAAAAGTATATTAAATTTTGGTTTATTTTCTTTGATAAGCATTTGCTCAAGCAACAAAGCCTCAACCTCATTTTTGGTTGTAAAAGTTTCAACTTTGTTAGTAAGAAATTTAATTTGTGATGTCTTTCTATCTTTGTGAGCTTTGCCAAAGTAAGATGAAACTCTTTTTTTAAGATCTTTTGCTTTTCCAATATAAATAATTTCATGATTATTGAAAAATTTATAAACTCCAGGCGTATTAGGTACTTTCTTTAAATTAATGGACATAACAAAAAATATTTTTGCTTTTAATTTTTATCAGCTAGATATTTCTTAGTATAAATCTTGCCAGCATTTACACCAAATTGATCAAACGCATTAATTTGTAACATTACAGAAGTCACATAAACTCTATGTTCCCATGTCGCAACTAAATAACCTAGGGTTGTTGGATTTAGTTCTTCCAATATAAAAAGATTTGTAGGTATATTGCCATTAATTTTTTCTATTTCTTGTAAATCATCAGCCCCTTCTGATAACAGTTTTGATTGTGTGATTGCTTGTGCATATGCAAGAGAGTTATCTTTTACTGCAATAATATCTGCACAAAGTTCTTGAGTTCCTTGATGCATTAATTGAAAAAATGAATGTTGTGCGATTGGTCCATAACCACCAAAAATAACTTGTCCAGTTTTTTGAAATTCAGAATCTTTAAAAGGAATCTTACCTAGTGACTCCATTTCAAGTTGTTGTACATAATCTGCAAAAGATCTTAATCTCCAGTTATAAGAAAGCACTACTCTTGAATTTTTATTTAACTGATTATTAAAATATATATCACTAAAAGATAAATATTTAATAAACTCAAGATATTTATCATTTTCCAGAAGGTCTTTATCTGCTTTGTGGCCACCTTCATTAAATGAAAAAAATTCACCATTGGTTCCAGCAAAAACTGGTTGAGAAATAATGGACCAAATTGAATATCGACCTCCAATATCATTATTAAACTCTAATATATTTTCTATTCCATATTTTTCAGCTTCAATTCTATTGGATCTGAACCAGTAATAAATTCAATTCTATAATTTAGATCAGGTCCTCTGAGAGCTTCAAGAATTAATTTTGGTCCCTCATAGGATCCACCAATTCCAATGACAATAATATTTTTATATTTGTAGATTTTATTAATATCAGAAAGATCATGATTAACTGTATTTGGTTTTTTATTATCTATAGAGGAATCCCATTTTATATCTCTTTCATATAATTCAGGAGGATCATTAATATCTGCAAATGTCTCTAGTCCAAAATTAGGAAAAGAATATTCCTTTCTTTGTTGCATATGTCTTGCAGACTTATTTTCTGTTAAATTAACCTTCTTCCCATCTTTAAGTTCTTTTATTTTTTCAAATAAATTTAAATCTTCAGATTTTTTATTAAACTCATTAAAAATCTTTTCATCAAAGCCTTTCAAATTTGACTGATAGTTTATTAAGTGATTTTTAAAATTAAATTTAATTTCAGACTTTTTGTTACTCATATCAGGCTTTGATATATTTCATTTAAAGATTTTTTAATGTCTTTTGACGCGGTTATTGGCCTTCCAATGACAAGATAATCTGCTCCAAGGTCAGTAGCCTCTCTTGGAGTCATAACCCTCTTTTGGTCATCATTTGATTCTTGAAGTCTAATACCTGGTGTTATCGATAACAAATTTCTTTTACTAACTAGTTCTAGTTCATGAGGTGAGCACACAACTCCATCTATTCCAGCTTCTTCTGCTAAATCTAACATAGCATTTACTTGCTCTGAAGTTGATCTTTGAAATATCTCATTTGTGTCATCATTATTTAGGCTTGTCAAAGCAGTGACGCCAAAGACTTTTATTTGAGTTCCTGAAGCCGCCTCCATTGCAGCTTTCATCATGTCTTTACCACCAGAAGTATGAATTGTAAGCATTTTAATTGGAAGAGATGATAGGCCTTTTATAGATTTTTTTACTGTATTTGGTATGTCATGCAATTTAAGATCTAGAAATATCTCAAATCCTTTTTCAGCAGCAAATCTAATAATTTTGTGGCCAATTGCATTAAAAGCAACACTTCCAATTTTTACCATACATTTTTTTGGATCAAGACTCTCTATTACTTCTGATGCTATTTCAAAGTTTGTTTCATCGATTGCTACTATAATCATTTTTTTGTTAGCGATTTTGAGGGTTTAAAGTGCATTGTTGCAGTTTCACCTAAATATGAAACTTCCTTAGTTTTAGGATTTACGAACTTTCTGGGTCTTATAAATTTTTTTGAAAAGGTGCCAAAGCCTCTTATCTCAATTTTTTCATCTAAAGCTACTGCTTCAATTATTGAGTGAAGAATAGCATCAACTGCTTCAGTAATTTCTAATTTAGTTAAATTTGGGAATTCTTTTCTTAGAGATGTTTCGATATCTGAACGGGTAAAAGTGTCTTTCTTCTTATTCACTCAATTTTAATGAAATTCTTTCTCTTTCTGCATCTATTGCAAATACGATACACTCTAGCTTTTGATCCTTTTTAAATTCATCTAAAGCGTCTTTAGGGTCTTCATCCTCTGAAATATCAGAAAGATGTATTAATCCATCTATATCTCCTTCAAGACCGACAAAAATGCCAAAGTCTGTAATCGATTTGATATTACCTGCTACTTTGTCGCCAATACCATATTTATTGGCAAACTCTGTCCAAGGATTAGATTTTGTTTGTTTCAAGCCTAGGGATATTCTTCTTTTGTCATGATCAATTTCTAAAATCATAACTTTGATTTTTTCATCCATTTCAACCACTTTTGAAGGATGTATATTTTTGCTTGTCCAATCTAACTCAGAAAGATGTATAAGGCCTTCGATACCTTCTTCTAACTGTGCAAAACATCCATAATCTGTAATGTTAGAAACTTCTGCCTCATAAATACCGCCCACCGAGTAATTAGATTCAACATTTTCCCACGGGTCTTTGTGGATTTGTTTTATACCCAAGGATACTCTAAGTTTTTCTTTATCAAAGTTAAGAACTTTTACATCAATTTCATCGCCTAGATTTAAATGCTCTGAAGGATTAGTAACCCTTGACCAAGAAATATCTGTTATATGCAACAAACCATCTAACCCACCCAAATCTACAAATGCGCCATAGTCAGTAATATTTTTGACTACACCCTTAACAATTTGACCTTCCTCAAGATTTTCGAGAAGTTCGACTTTAACTTCTGAGTTATTTTTTTCAAGAACAGCTTTTCTTGAAAGCACTACATTATTTCTTTTGTAATCTAATTTAATAACCTTAAAATCTTGAACAGTATTTTCAATATCAGGAGCTTCTTTCACAGGTCTTACATCCACCAGTGATCCTGGCAGAAAAGCTTTAACAACATCGACCTCTACTGCGAAACCACCCTTCACTCTATTATGTATTCTTCCTGTAACAAATTCACCAGTTTCTAAAGCTTCTTCTAGCATCTTCCAAGTAGAAATCTTCCTAGCTTTTTCTCTTGAAATTCTTGTTTCACCATATCCATCTTCAACAGCTTCAAGAGCTACTTCAATTTCATCTCCAACTTCAATGTCTACAGTACCTTCATTATTTCGAAATTCATCAAGAGAAATAACTCCTTCTGATTTAAGACCAACATGAACGGTAACCCAGTCATTGTCAACATCAAGCACAACACCAGAAACAATTGATCCTGGCTGCATATCTAAAGTACTTAGGCTTTCATCAAGTAAATTTGAAAAAGATTCTGACATTTATATAAATTCCTTCCTTATTAAATCTTCAGCATAACTGAATACTTCTTCTAATGACATATCAGATGAGTCAATTATGTGAGCATCATCTGCTGGTAATAAAGGTGATATATCTCTTGTGCTATCACTTAAATCCCTTTGCTTGATATCATCTATTAGAGCGGGCATATTAACTTCTTGTTTACGATTCTGCAACTCTATATAACGTCTTTTTGCTCTAACTTCAGGTGATGCAGTAAGAAAAATTTTTAATTTTGCATCATTAAAAACAACTGTTCCCATATCTCTACCATCTGCAACTAATCCGGAGCCTTGATAAAAGTCTCTTTGTAATTTAAGTAAAAGGTTTCTAACCTCTTTTTGAGAACTCAATTTTGATGCAGATTTCGCGACTTCCTCAGACTTAAGCTCATGAGTGATATCAACATTTTTATCTAAAATTATATTTTGGCTTTCATTAGTTAGTTTAAACTCAACTCGATTCTTAATAATTTCAACAATCTCTGAGTAATCTGTATTTCTTTCAAAGAATGCAAATAATCTATAAAGAGAACCGCTATCAAGTAGTTTCAAAGAAAATTGATTAGCAATACTTATTGCTAAAGAACCTTTACCTGATGCGGCAGGGCCATCAATTGTGATGACATTAATTCTTTTCATCAATCTTCATACCTATTGAATTCATTATATCTTTGAAAGAAGGAAAAGATGTTTTAATATTTTCACAATTTTTAACCGCAAGACCATCTTTAGTTCTGATACCTGCAATTAAAAAGCTCATAGCAATTCTATGATCACCATATGAATCAATGATGTATGAAGTATCTAATATGTTATTGTTGCCATGAATAGACAAGCCGTCATCAAAAAGTTTATGATTAATATTAAGCTTATCTAGTCCATTTGAGATGGCACTTAATCTATCAGACTCTTTTACTTTTAGTTCAGATGCGTTCTTTATTATAGTTTCCCCTTTGGCAAAAATTGCTGCAATACTTAATATTGGTATTTCATCAATAATATTTGGAATAATTGAATTTGGTACTTCAATTCCATGTAAATTTGACGATTTAACCAAAATATCTCCAACTTTTTCATTACATACTTCTTCACTTTGAATAATTTGAATTTCAGCACCCATCATTTGAAGAACTTTTAGTAGACCACATCTAGTTTCATTTAATCCAACATTTTTAATCAATACTTCTGAATCAGTCGAAATTAATGCAGCAACAATAATAAACGAAGCTGATGAAAAATCTCCAACAACTCGATAATTACCTTTTGGTTTTAGTTCGCAATAATTTAGTTCAATATTTCCTTTTTTTGAGTCGTCTCCATAATTTATAATTCCGCCAAAATGCTCAATCATCCTCTCGGTATGATCTCTGGTAATTTTTGGTTCAACTAAATTAATCTGATTTTTTGAAGCAATTGCAGCCAAAAGAAGGCATGATTTTACCTGTGCGCTGGCAACAGGAAGTTTATATAAATAGGAATTTATAATATTTGACTTAGAAACATTGATAGGCAACTTTCCGTTATTACTCTCTATTAAAGCTCCCATTTCTCTCAAGGGGTATATAACACGCGACATTGGTCTTTTTGATAAAGAGGAATCTCCTTTAAAGTTAGCACTTATTCCAAGTCCAGAAACCAAACCAAGCATTAGACGAATGCCTGTACCAGAATTTCCAAGATCCAATACCTCTGAAGCATCTACAAATGAATGTGCTCTTTTGCTAAGAGTAACGGTGTTATTATTTTTTGTAATTGATGCGCCAATCTTATTTAATGCGCTCAAAGTCGAATTAGGGTCATACGCATCTAAAAAACCCTCTATCTTCATATCACAGTTTAATAGTGATCCAATTATCAGAATTCTTTGAGAAATGGATTTATCACCAGGACAAATTACCTCTCCCTCTAGATGTTTTGTTGGTTTTGATTCTAGATTCAAAATTTATCTTCTTTAAATGACTTTATTTCCTTAAGCTCATTTTGAAGCATTTCATCATGAGAAAATATATCAGGAATTTGTTTTGTTTCAGTTATTAACTCAAGCAAATTATTAAGTGACACTTGCATGCCAGCAAGTGCTTTAATTAGATCAACTCTATTTAACATGAAAATATCTCTCCACATTTCTGCATTTGAGCCACTTAGTCTAATAAATTCTTTTAATCCTCCTCCAGAGTTATCTTTAACGCCTAAATTTGATGTTCTTATTGAATCAATTAATGCATAAGAAACTAAATGAGGAAGATGGCTTGTCATTGCAAAAATAAGATCATGTTCTGCGACTGACATCATCTCTACTCTCATGTTAAGGGCATTTACCCAAAAATTTTCCACTCTTTTTAGATGGTCTTCGTTTGCATCAAAAGGATTACAGAGTACATTCTTTTTTTCTGTGAATAAATTTTTATCTAAAGCGTCTATGCCAGACTTGTCAGATCCTGCAATCGGATGTGATAAAACAATATTATTTACGCCCTTAAGTTTTATATGATTCTTGACACTTGAAGTATCAGTGATAGTTATCTTTGTGTTCCATAGGTAATCAAGCTTATTAAACAGTTCTAAGGTTTGTTTAGGTGGTACAGCCAAAATTATTAGATCAATTTGATTTGTATTAATTTCTTCAATTGATTCAAAAGTTGCATCAATAATATTCTCATCAATAGCTTTTTTTAAAACATCGTCATTTAAATCAAATCCATTTACATTTATGCCTTTGGATTTAGCAGCGAAGGCTATGGAAGAACCAATCATTCCTAAACCAACAACTAAAATATTTTCAACATTTAAATTCATATGTACTCTGGGTATGAACCAAAATTTCTTACGATCGCTCCCGCATTAATTATGTCTTTTATTGCTAGATCTAACTTTTTATCTTTAATGTGGCCTTCACAATCGATAAAAAAATCATGTGAATTTATATTCCCACGCGATGGTCTTGTTTCTATCTTAGATAGATTTATTTTTCGTTTTTCAAACGGTTTTAAAACTGACATTAATGATCCTGGCTTGTTTGGTGTTTGAATTAAAAAAGAACTCTTATCTTTACCAGTCTTCCCAACTTCATTCTTACCAATTACAAGGAATCTAGTTTTATTTTCTGAATAATCTTGGATATTTTTCTTAACCAACTTTAACTTATAATTTTGTATTGCCAGTGAATTTACAATACATAATATATTTTTATTTTCTTTTGCATACTTGGCAGCAACCGCAGAACTAGGCATCTCTAAACGCTTTATGTTACCCATATTTCTTTCGATCCATTTTGAACATTGTCCTAAAGCTTGTGGATGAGATGCAATTGCAAAAGCCTCATCAATTCTAAACTTATTACCGGCAGCTAATTGGTGCTCTATGTCCAAATAAATCTCACCTATAATATTTATATCCTCACTATCAGCAAGACAATTTAGGGTAGTATTTATAACTCCCTCAGAAGAATTTTCAACAGGTACAACTCCTATATTTACCTCATCTTGCATAACCTGATAGAAAACATCATCAATTGTTGAAGAGGGAATTCTTATAACCTGAGAGCCAAATTGATTGTGAACTGCTGCTTCAGAATGTGTGCCCTCTGGTCCTAGGTATGCAACCTTAAGTATTTCTTCCAATGACAAACATCCAGAAATAAGCTCTTTAAAAATAGTTCTAATCTTTGCATCGGGCAATAAGCGCATACAACTGTTGATCGATTTTATCAATTTTGCTTCTTAAATTTTTCAGATCATCCTTCGCCATAAATTAATTATTTTTAGATTTAAAATAGTCCATAAATTTTATTAAATCTTTTACTCCCTCTAAGGGCATAGCATTATATATGCTTGCTCTCATTCCTCCAACCGAACGGTGTCCTTTTAAATTTAACAATCCATTATTAAATGCTTCGCTTAAAAATTTTTCTTCAAACTTTGATTCTTTTAAATTAAAAGGGACATTCATGATTGATCTGCTTGAGGCATCAATTGTGTTTTCATAAAAATCTGAGTTATCAATGAAATTGTAAAGCAAGGAAGCTTTTAATTTGTTTTGTTTTTCAAAGTAATCTAAACCTCCAAGGTTAATCATCCACTTAAAAACTTTACCTGCTATATACCATGAAAAAGTTGGAGGTGTGTTTAACATAGAGTTCGATTTTGAATGTTCAGAGTACTTCAAAATATTAGGTAAATTCTTATTTCCCATTTCCATAAATTCTTTATTGATAATAACAATAGTTAGTCCTGCAGGACCTATGTTTTTTTGTGCACCAGCATAAATAATTGAAAATTTATTTACTTCTAATGGTTCACTTAAAATAACAGAGGACATATCTGCAATTAGAGGAGTATCAATTTTTGGAATCTCATGAAAAGCTACTCCTTCAATTGTTTCATTGGGACAATAATGCAAATAGGCAGCATTTTTTGATAATCGTAATTCTTCTATATTAGGTACTTTTTTGCATATGTCTTCATCTGATTTAAAAATTTCATTTGGGTCAAAAATTTTTGTTGCTTCATAAAAAGCTTTTTTCGTCCAGGAGCCTGTTGTTACATAATCCGCAGTACTACTTAAATGTTTATAATTAAAAGCTATCATTGAAAATTGATGGGTAGCTCCTCCTTGAAGAAATAGAACATCATAATCATCTGGAACTTTTAAAAGATTAATAAGGTCTTTTTTTGCATAATTAGAAATTTCAGAAAATATATCTGATCTATGACTCATCTCCATCACAGACATTCCTGATTCTTTAAATTCTAATAATTCAGATTGAACTTCTTTAAGAACTTCTGCAGAAATAACTGAAGGGCCTGCTGAGAAATTCCATTCTCTCATTGCTAATTTTCTTCGTCTTCTTCGTTAGGAATCGTTACACACTCTGTCAATTTTTCACCGTCTTTTGGTGTGATAATTTTTACTCCTTGTGTATTTCTACTCAAGGTGGGTACTTGAGAAACGTTAGTTCTTATCATTGTTCCTTTGTCGCTAATTAGCATTATTCCATCTTCTTCTTCAACTAAAGTTGCTGCAACCATTTGACCATTTCTTTCACTTGTTTTAATTGATATTACTCCTTGTCCTCCTCTATTATGAATAGGAAAATCATCTAATTGTGTCTTTTTGCCATATCCATTTTCAGATACACACAAAACAGTTTTAGAATTATTAGCTACATTAAGAGAAATTAATCTTTGGTCTTTTTTTAACTTAATACCTTTGACACCTCTAGCTGATCTGTAATAGCTGTTCCAATTAATCTGTCGTCATCATCTAAACTTATTGCTTTTATTCCCGATTTCCACTTTCTTGCGAAATGACTTAAATTTGTTTTTTTCGTAATTCCTTTATTTGTAGCCATAAAAACATACTTATCGTCTGAAAACTCTTCTACAGGTAAAATATCACTTACTCTTTCATCATCATCTAAATTAAGCATATTAACAAGAGGTCGTCCTTTTGAAGTTCTTGAAGCAACAGGAATTTCATAAACCTTTAGCCAAAAAACTTTGCCTTTGGTTGTAAAACAAAGTATTTGAACATGGCTGCTTAGAACATAAAGATTTTGTATTAGATCTTCTTCCTTTACCGAAGCGGCTGCCTTACCTTGACCACCTCTTCTTTGTTCTCTATATTCGTCCAGAGGTTGAGTTTTTGCATACCCGCTTCTTGAAACAGTTAATACCCTCGTTTCTTCAGGAATCAGATCTTCGTTTGTTATACCTCTTCTTGTATCATTTATAAGCGTCTTTCTCTCGTCACCAAAGGCATTCTTAACATCCTCAAGCTCCCCAATCATTAATTCTTTTAAAGTTTCTTTATCATCTAGAATCTTTTGTAGTCCAAGAATTTTTTCAACTATTTCAGTAAATTCCTTACTTAAATTATCTTGCTCTAAACCAGTAAGCCTGCCTAATCTTAATTCAAGTATAGCTTTTGCCTGATCTGGTGATAATTTATAGTTCTTACCTTTTAAACCTAAATCCTTGCCAAGACCTTTTGGTTTACATGCATCACTTCCAACTTTTTTAAGAATTGCTTCTACAGGACCTGATTTCCAAGTTTTTTTACACAAAGCCGCTGCAGCTATTTTAGGATCTTTTGATTTTTTAATTATTTTTATAATTTCATCAATATTTGCAATTGCAACCATAAGACCTTCAACAACATGGCCTCTTTCTTTTGCTTTTCTTAAATCATATTTTGTTCTCTTAATGATGATGTCTTTTCTGTGTTTAACGAAAGCTTGCAGCATTTCTTTAAGATTTACTTCTTTTGGCTGACCCTCAGACAAAACAGTAAAGTTTATTCCAAATGACTGTTCTAATTGTGTTTGCGCAAACAAATTATTTTCTAATACCTCAATTGAGTCTCCTTTTCTTACTTCAATAACTACCCGCAATCCATCTTTGTCAGACTCATCTCTAATTTCAGTAATGCCTTCAATCTTTTTTTCTTTTACAAGTTCAGCAATTTTTTCCAACATTCTTGCCTTATTAACCATAAAAGGAATCTCGTTAATAATTAAAGATTGTTTACCAGACTTGTCCTCTTCAATTGATGTGTTTGAACGAATATGAATTATTCCTCTTCCAGTTTTATACGCCTCATATATTCCTGCTTTTCCATCAATAGTTCCTCCAGTAGGAAAATCAGGCCCTGAAATATCTTTTATCAATTCATCAATCGATACCTTTGGATTGTTAATTAAATTAATGCAGCCGTTGAGAACTTCAGTAATGTTATGAGGAGGAATATTGGTAGCCATACCTACAGCAATTCCAGATGAACCATTTACCAATAAATTTGGTATTTTTGTAGGTAATACATCCGGGATATCTTCACTACCATCGTAATTAGGTGAGTATGAAACTGTCTCTTTTTCAATGTCGTTTAACATTTGATCGGTGATCTTTGCCATACGTACTTCTGTGTATCTCATGGCAGCTGGAGGATCACCATCAATAGATCCAAAATTACCTTGACCCTCAACAATTGGATATCTCATGGAAAAATCTTGAGCCATCCTTACCATAGCATCATAAACTGCTGAATCACCATGTGGATGATATTTACCAATGACATCTCCAACTACTCTTGCAGATTTTTTGTATGGTCTATTGTAATAATTTTTAAGATCATACATAGCATATAGAATTCTTCTGTGAACAGGTTTTAGTCCATCTCTTATATCAGGTAATGCTCTACCATGTATAACGCTTAAAGCATAACTTAAGTATGATTGCTTAAGTTCATCTTCAATATTTACAGATATAATTTCCTTTGCAAAATCACTCATTTTTTTGCTGTTTTGAACCCTATTTTTAGTAAGAAATATTTAGCTAAAATAAGCCATTATTTTAACATATTTATGGGATAAATTACTCTTTAAATTCAGAGACTAAGCCGCCTATTGACTCCTTAGCATCACCAAATAACATACGAGTATTTTCTTTAAAGAAAAGTGGATTTTGAACACCAGCAAAACCTGAGGACATAGACCTTTTTAACACAAAAACTGTCCTAGAGTTATGGACTTCAATTATTGGCATTCCATAAATTGGGCTTCCTGGTTCTTCAGTTGCTGAGGGATTAACTACATCATTAGCGCCTATTACAACTGCAACATCGACACTATCCATAGTTGGATTTACATCATCAGGCTCAACTAGTACATCATATGGAACATTTGCTTCTGCTAATAATACATTCATATGTCCTGGCATTCTTCCAGCAACCGGATGGATGCCATATTTAACTTCCGTTCCATTGGATTCTAATAGTTCTCCAAGCTCTCTTACAACATGTTGAGCTTGTGCAACAGCCATCCCATAACCTGGAACAATTAATACGGAACTGGCATTTTCAAGAATTAAAAAAGCATCTGAAACATTAATTGGCTTAACCTCTCCTGTTTCTTCACTTTTAGAGCCAGATGAAGAGGATGCATAACCAACAAATAAAATATTTCCAATAGATCTATTCATTGCTTTAGCCATGATAATGGTTAAGATAAGTCCGCTGGCACCTACTAATGAACCTGCAACAATAAGAACATTGTTTAACAACATCAATCCTGCAAAGGCTGCAGCAATTCCTGAAAAAGAATTTAACAATGAAATAACTACAGGCATATCACCACCTCCTATTGGAAGCACAAATCCAATGCCACCAAGCAAAGTAAGTATTATTAGAATTAAATAAAAATCAAAATTAGGTTCAAAAATATCAGTAAAGAAAGCTGAATATATCAAATAAAATAAGGATGCATAAAATATTGTCGTAAATAGTTTTGTGATTAACGATGTTTTCTTAATTGTTAATCTTTCAGATAATTTTCCATAAGCAATAATACTTCCAGTAAATGTAACCCCACCAATAAAAGTTGTTAGCATTATAAGGATGTATTGAAAATAATTTTCTGGAGTCGTGCTATATTCTGACCAAGCAATAAAAAAAGTAGCAAGCCCTCCAAAACCATTAAATAATGCAACCATTTCAGGTATTGAAGTCATTTTGACTTTAAGTGCTATTACTGATCCTATAATTGCTCCAACTGAAATACCAATAATAATTATCAACGGATTTACAACATTTACTAATGTGATGCTAACAGCAATAAACATTGCAAGTGCTGATAAAAAATTACCTCTCACAGCAGTATCTTCCTTACCAAGCATCTTAATGCCTGTTATAAATAACATTGAAGATATTATGTAAATAACATTTTGTAATGTGGACTCCAAATACATTGATTGATGCAAAAGTTACTGCGAGGAATGCGAGAACTTCTTGAAGTTGGCCAAACTGATCACCTACGGCAAGCATAAGCGCTCCTACCAATGCAATACCTGATATGGCATTTGCCCCTGACATCAATGGTGTATGCAAAGTGCTTGGAACCTTAGAAATAAGCTCCAATCCCAAATAGATTGATAGAACAAGAACAAAACCAAGTAATATATATGTCTCCATTACTGAAACCTCTCATTTTTAATATTTCCATCAAAAACCAAAACACTACTTTTGATAATCTCATCTTCAAAATCAAAATTTATTTTTGAATTGTCAGAATCATAAAAATCTTTTATCCAATTATTAAAATTATTCGACAAAGCTAATGAGGCATGTCCCGCAACTTGAGATGCCAAATTTGAGATACCTATTATTTTTACTCCATTTCTTTTAACAATTTCATCAGGCTTTGAGCCTTCAACATTCCCACCAGATTCAACTGCCATATCAAATATCACACTGCCAGGCTTCATCTTATCTATAGTTTTATTATCTATAAGCAACGGCGCAGGCCTGCCAAATAGTTGGGCAGTAGTAATAACAATATCCGATCTTTCACAAACCTTTGATTGAAGCTCTTTTTGTTTATTTATTTGCTCATCTGTTAATTCTTTTGCATATCCTTGTTCTGTTTGACCAGTTTCTCCTAAATCAATTTTTACAAACTTAGCACCTAAAGAATTTACCTGCTCTTCTACAACATCCCTAGTATCAAATGCCTCAACCCTAGCACCAAGTCTCTTGGCAGTTGCGATTGCTTGCAAACCAGCCACACCAACACCAATTACAAATACCTTTGCTGGTTTGAGTGTTCCAGCTGCTGTCATCATCATTGGTAAGCCTGTTGATAAATTTCTTGCTGACTCTATCACTGCAACATATCCAGCTAAATTTGCTTGAGAACTTAAAACATCCATTTTTTGTGCCCTTGTTATCCTAGGAATGAACTCCATGCTAACAAGATTAATTTTCAACTCAGCACATAAATTTATAAGCTGACTATTACTGAAAGGATTCACCATGCCCAAAATGGTAGAGTGTGGCTTTATGATATTTAATTCATCATTACTAAGAGCTTGAATGGTAAGAATTAAATCTCCATTCTTCAAACACTCCTCTCTAGTATGTTTTTTTAGACCGGCTTGAACAAACTCCTCATTACTTACATTTATACCTTGACCTGCATCTTCTTCAAACCAAATCTCTACGCCTAGATCAATTAAGGACCTTACAGTTTCCATATGAACAGGCGACCTTTTATCATGGTCATTGTTAGATTTAAGCGCTGTAATAATCACAATTAAAAAAATAAATTTGTGTAGTGATGTTAATAATAACAGTTCTAATAAGTCAATTAAATTAAAAAGCTCAGTACAAATGCTCTTTTTAGATGAGCTTGGTTGTAGTCTAACTACAAAATATAGTATTTTAATTTATTCTTTATTAAATCCATAAGAGTTAGAATACCCATATGGCAAATGTTGATAAACAAGAAGTAAATAAATTTTCAGATATAGCGAACGAGTGGTGGAATAAAAATGGTGACTTCAAGCCATTACATGTAATTAACCCTTTAAGGGCAAATTACATAAAAGACAAAATTAATCTTGAGAACAAAAAAGTTTTAGATGTTGGTTGTGGTGGTGGCTTGCTGGCGGAAGCTCTTCATGACTTTGGTGCTAAGGTTACTGGAATAGATGCTGCAGGCCCAGGAATTGAAGTTGCAAAGCTTCATGCGTCAAATAATCAAAAAGATATTGAATATTATAAAAAAACAGCTGAGGATTTAAGTCAAGAATACCAAGAGTACTATGATGTCGTGACCTGTTTAGAAGTGTTAGAACACGTTCCTGATCCAAGTTCTTTGGTAGCTACTTGTATTGATTTGCTGAAGCCTGAAGGAGATTTATTTTTATCTACTATAAATAAAAATCCAAGGTCATGGCTGACTGCAATTGTTGGTGCAGAATATATATTTAATATCTTGCCGAAGGGTACTCACGAGTTTGATAAATTTATAAAGCCATCAACATTGGCAAAATATGTTAGAGATGCTAATGGAAGTGTGATTGAAACAAAAGGTATGTTTTATAATCCCATCACTCATAAAGCTCATTTAAATAATGATCTTGGAGTAAATTATTTAATCTATGCAAAAAAATCATAGAACAAAATTAGTTTTATTTGACCTTGACGGAACTTTAGTAGACACAGCTCCAGACTTTCTTGAATCTCTTAATAATGTTTTAAGAAATCACAACAAAGAATGTGTAAGTATGGATGTACTCAGGCCATATATTTCTGAAGGTACATCAAAATTAATTAAACTTTTCTTCAAAATAAATGAAAATGATAAAAATTTTAATCTGTACAAAGATCAATTCCTTTCTGAGTATGAATCAAATTTAAAGAATAATTCTACTTTGTTTAATGGCATGTCTGATTTTATTAAATTTTTAGACAAAGAATCTATCAAATACGGTGTTGTAACTAATAAACATTACAAATATGCTCAACCAATATTAGATTCTTTTTTAGAGCTAAAAAATATTCAAGTTTTGATATGTCCTGATCATGTAAAGATTTCAAAGCCAGATCCTGAGGGTATACTTCTAGCCTGCAAGAAACTGGATATAAAGCCAGAAAATACTATTTATCTTGGTGATCATTTGAATGACATCAAAGCTGGTATTTGTGCAGGTGCTCAAACTGTTGCATGCTTATATGGCTATTCAATAAATAAAAATGAAGTGGATTCCATGAATTGTGGTCAAGTTAAAAAAGTTGAAGAAATAAAATCCTTCATTGTTAAATGAATATAAAAGATATCAAAAATAGTCAATTTAAAGATAAAAATATTCTAATTACTGGATGCTCAAAGGGTATTGGAAGATCTTTAGTAATTAAATTAAGTCAACTTGGTGCTAATGTAATTTTGCTTTCTAGGAATGAAAAAAAAATGGATGAACTTTATGACTTTATTAAGGAAGATTATGGAACAGAGCCCTGCATTTTAAAATGTGATTTAAGCTATCTTGATGAAGAAAAAGCTCAAGGAATAGCAAAAATCATAGTTAAACATTACAAATGTCTTGATGGTATTATATTTAATGCAGCAATTTTAGAGAAAATGTCTAATATCGAAAGCTTCGATTTGAAAACGTGGCAAAAAATCATAAACGTAAACTTAACAAGCTCTTTCATTCTTTCAAAATATTTAATTCCATTATTACAAAACTCTTTATCACCAAGAATTATTTTCACTACATCAGGCATCGGTAAAAAGCCAAAGGCCTATTGGGGGCCATACGCAGTATCTAAAGCAGGAATAAATGCACTTGCAGATATAATGGTTGACGAATTAGAGTCAGTTTCAAATATAAAAATATTTAATTTTAACCCTAAAGCAACTCAGACAGATATGCGTGCTATAGCTTATCCTGCAGAAGATCCATCTAGTTTAAAAAAACCAGAAGATTTAATGAATTACTATATTTGGATGCTTTCTAGTGAGAGCTCATCACATGATGGTAACTATATTGAATACAGGTAGTGAGGGTTATATTAAATAGTAACATTCTCATCTTCAAGAATGCGCCAAAGATACAAACACATATAGCTTCTATATGGTGAAAATGTTCTATAAAAAGATTCGGAATAAGATTCTATATTAAAAATCTTTAAATGAGCATTTTTAAGTCCTAAATCAAGAATTGAAAAAACATCAGGATCGCCAATATAAAATATTCTTGACATTTCTATAGACCATGGACCGATCCCTTTGATATCAATCAATAATTTAAAATAGTCTTCTGCGGACATTTTATTTAATTTATTTTTAGTAAGAGTATTAATATTTTTATTAAATATAATTCCATTTAAATATTCTATTTTTTGTCTTGATAACCCGGCTGTTTTAAACTGCAGATCAAGATTTTTATTTGGTTTTTTGTATTTATTTCGTTTTAAAACTTTCTTGGTCCTATCCCAAACAGCCCGTGCTGCTGCAACAGATACCTGTTGTCCAACAATTATTTTTGAAAGATGAGTGACAAAAGTTTTATTTGAAACTTTTAGCTTTAGTGGCCCAACCTGCTTAATGTGATTTGCAAGCTCATTATGTCCCTCTTCTTTACATTTGTTATACAAAAAATCATAAGCTTTTTTATGTTCCATAGTTTTTTAAAGAATCAATCTCCTTATTAGATAACTCTAAGTGATCTCCCTTTTTTAATGTAGGCGGCAAAAATAATGGTCCGAATCTAGTTCTTTTTAATCTGCTTATTTCAAGTCCAACAGAATCAAATATTTTTCTTATCTCTCTATTTTTGCCGCTCATCAGACATACTGAAAACCATTGATTAGTTGAATGCTTTTCTCCTTCAACAATATCTGTTAATTTTAAAATTTTGCCATCGATTTCAATTCCAGATAACATCTTTTCTTTTTTTTCTGGTGAAAAATTACCTCTAGCCCTTACTAGATATTCTCTATCAATAATAGATGATGGATGCATACAAAAATTTGCAAAAGTTCCATTATTTGTAAAAAGCATTAACCCAGAAGAGTTAACATCTAGGCGACCAATTGAAATCCATCTACAACTAGAATCTGATTTAGGCAAATAATCAAAAACAATAGGTAATTTATTTTGTCTTTTATTTGATGAAATTACTCCTTCAGGCTTATTAAGCATTAGAAGAAAGATTTCACTTTCCTCTTGAGTGTATTGAATTTCTTTATGATTGTATTTGATAACATCTCCTTCTCTGACTGAAGAACCAATAGTTGCGACTTTTTCATTTACAAATATTTTATTTGATTTGATTAGACTCTCACAAAATCTTCGCGAGCCTACTCCAGATCTTGCTAGAAATTTTTGCAATCGTTCGGGCATTAATTAAACAACTTGTGAAAGAATATCTTCTTCTTGATTTTCTAACTCAGGAAGATCTGGTAAATCATTTAAGCTTCGTAAGTTTAAATCATCAAGAAAATCTTTTGTTGTTACATATAAAGCAGGTCTTCCTGGAACTTCTTTATATCCAGAAATCTTTATCCAGTTTCTTTCTAATAGATTTCTTATGCTTCTAGTATTGACTGAAACACCTCTGATGTCCTCAATATCTCCTCTGGTAACGGGTTGTTTGTAGGCTATGATAGATATGGTTTCCATCAAAGCCTTAGACATTCTTGGTGACTTTTCATTCCATAAAATACTTAAACTTGAGCTATGTTCTTGTCTAATTTGAAGTCGATAACCAGATGCTACTTCTTTTACTTCTAATGAAGTATTTGTATACCTTTCCTCTAATTCATTAATTGCTTGCTTAATTTCACTTAATTCAACCTTTGTACCAGAGTTTTCTAAGATATTTTTTATTTCAGATAGTCTAATTGGTCTGCCACTTCCAAATAAAAGAGCCTCTACAGAATTAATGATTAAGTTATTCAATTGTAATGCTCCCTAAAGACTTAATAAAAAGTTCCTCTGAATTATTTTGAACTAATTCAACGTGTCCATCTTTTGCAAGTTCTAAAGAAGCTAATAGAGTTACTACAGCTCCTCTTTTTCCTTCAGACTTTTTTAAAGTCTTTGAAAAACTAATTATATTAGTCTTCTTGAAAAGCGTTAATAATATTTGAATTCTCTCTTTAGTTGATAATTCTTCGTAATCAATTAGATGATTATTTTTATAGTTAGGTCTTGTTAAAACTAATTTTATCGTTTCAAATAATTCTTCTTTTGTGAAAAGTGTTTCTTTAGCTTTTTCTTGCTCAATTTTTGGCAAGCTGGCAGATGCAATAAAAAAATCTCTATCTACCCTTGGTAAAATTGCAATTTTTTCTGATACAGACTTATATCTTTGATATTCTTGCAGTCTTTGAATTAGTGAGGCTCTAGGATCTTCCTCTTCATCCTCAAAAGACTCTTTTGGCAGCATCAATCTAGACTTAATTTCTGCAAGAGTTGCTGCCATAACAAGATAATCAGCTGCCAAATCAAATTTTAAAGTATCCATTAACTCAATATATTCAAGATATTGATCGGTGATATGCGAAATATCCAAATCTAATATATTTATGTTCTCTTTTTTTATTAAATATAAAAGAAGGTCGAGTGGTCCTGAAAATGATTCTAGGCAAACCTCTAATGCATTTGGAGGAATAAATAGGTCATCTGGCAAGACTTCAAAATGATTATGAACCGGTAATGGTAATTCAGATTGAATATAATTATTATCCATATTTAAACACTATATAGTGTAAGTTCTAGCTATTTTAATACAATATCTAGTGTATTTCCTCAAAAAAATGCATATTTATGGCTTAATAGCTAAAAAAATATTTTTAATAAAAATCTCTATTAATACGCTTTAATTTAGTAATAACCTCCCCTTTTTATTAATTTGAGATATAAAATAAAAGAATATGAATTACTCAACTGATAACACTAGAATTATTGATAGAAGAAAGGTGCCCGCACCCTATGAGCTAGTAAATAAATATCCAATAAATGATGAAATTTCAAAATTAGTTTATGGAACTAGAAATGAAATTAGCCAGATTCTTCATAATAAAGATGATAGATTATTTGTAGTAGTTGGTCCCTGTTCAATTCATGATACAGAAAGTGCCCTTGAGTATGCAGAAAAGCTTGCTTTACAAAATAAAAAAATAAATAAAAATATTCTAATAATTATGAGAGTATATTTTGAAAAACCAAGAACAACTGTCGGATGGAAGGGTTTAATTAATGATCCTGATATTAATGAGACCTTCAATATTGCTAAGGGTATTGAGTTGGCGAGAAAATTATTAATTAACATTGCAGAATTAGGTTTGCCAGCTGGAACTGAATTCTTAGATCCAATTTCACCGCAATATGTTACAGATGTCATTTCTTGGGGTGCAATTGGAGCTAGAACAGCTGAAAGTCAGATTCATAGAGAGCTTGCTTCAGGCTTATCATGTCCAATTGGCATAAAAAATGGTACTGATGGTGGTCTAAAAGCTGCCATTGATGGAATTCAAGCAGCAAATCATTCTCATGTTTTTTTAGGAGCTACAAAAGAGGCCGACATCGCCATGTTAAAGACTGCTGGAAATAATGATACTCACATCATACTTCGAGGAGGCAAAGAGCCAAATTATGACTTAGAATCTGTTAACAGTACTCTAACAGCTTTAAGAGAAGCAGAAGTTAATGAATCTATTATGATTGATGCTAGTCATGGAAATAGTCAAAAAAAATTTAAGCAGCAAATACCTGTTATTGAATCTATAAGCGATCAAATACTTAATGGTAACGATAATATTAAAGGGGTGATGATTGAAAGTCATCTCAAAGAAGGAAATCAAAAAATTTCTGAAAGTTTAAAATATGGTCAAAGCATAACTGATGCTTGCATGGGCTGGGAAGATACTGTTATGTGTTTAGAAATGCTGAGTGATGTAATTGATAAGAGAAGAGGTAAATAAAATTAGCTTGAATAAAAATGAACTTACTTTTTCTAAAGAGATTGCTGAAACTTTAGGCATAGAATCTGCTGTGATTTTAAATCTATATAAAGAAAATAGTTTGGATGATATTTCATCTATGCAAGGACTTCTCGAATCAGTAAAAAAAAATGTCTCCTTTTTTGATGATCAAACTATCAGTACATGTTTAGCAAAACTTATAAAATTCAATTTATTAAAAATAGATATAGGTCATAAAAATAATCATAAATCTATAATCAACCCCCCAAAAAACACTTCGTCAAGACAATTAGATAATGATTGGTATCCAGCAAAAGAAACTTTTGAAATTATAAAAATGACAGATATAACAGAAGACTTTTGTAATCTTAAATTAAAAGAATTCAAAGTGTATTGGATTGAAAGAGGACAAAAGAGAAATAATTGGAATAGTGCTTTCATTGACTTTTTGAGAAGAGAGTGGGTAAAAGAAAATAATTCAGAAAAAAGATTACCTCATACAATAGATGAAAATTGGTATCCGGATGAAGATGTATTTGATATTCTTAATCTATCAGAAATTAATAAAGATTCTGCTTTAAAATATCTTAGAGAATTTATACTCTATTGGAAAGATAAGGGCGAAGCTTTAACAACTTGGAACTCAAAATTCATTGATCATGTCAAAAGAAGACAATTAATGAGCGATAACATTGAAAATAATGAAAAAAATAAAGGATATTCTGAACCAGGAAAATATACACAAGACTTTAAAACAAGAAAAAATGACAGCAATTGGGCAAAAGAAATCAACCTCGACTAAAGAAGATTTCATTAAATCAATTGATGATTTATTTTTAAAAATTGAGCTAGCCTATCATTATCAATTTTATAAAGTTTTTGGAACAGATGAAAAATTAAAAGAGGGTAAAAAACTTTGGGCAACAAGTTTAAAGAACAGGACTCCAGATGAGATAAGCAATGCTGTAGAGTATGTAATTTTAAATCAATCATATCTTCCAACATTAACTGATATCATGAAAGCATGTGAGGAAGTGAAAAAACTGGATGGTTACCCTACCCCTGAAGAGGCTTACATTGAGGCAAGAAGATCTTATCAACCTAGGAAAGATTTTAATTGGTCTCATCCCATTGTATATTTTGCTGGTAAGAAAATTGGCTGGAGTTATCTTTCTGAAAAAGATTCAAAAGAAACTTTTGAAGCATTTAAGAGAGTTTTTAATTCTTTAAAAAGGCAATCTAAAGATGGTATCAACTTTGAAATTAAGAATAACAAAGAGGAAACTTATACAAAGTCTTTTGATAAAAAATTATTTGAAAAATTGAGAAAAAAATACAAAGTTTAAAGATGATGAAGTTAACAAAAAATATAAGAATATCTTTATACATTCTTATTCCAATAGTATTGTGGATGGCCTCAGGATTATTTAAGAATGAGAAGGTTGTTGAGGTCGAGGAAAAAAGTGAGCTTTTCTCAGTTCAAACGATTCTCAGTAACGCCATAGAATATCAACCTCTTATTAAATTAAAAGCTACAACAAAATCAGAAGCTAGAGTTGATGTAAAAGCTAAAACCTCAGGTGAAGTTGTAAAAATTGGTGCAACTCAAGGCAGGTTCATAAACAAAGATGAAGTCTTATGTAGCCTAGGTGTTGTGGAATTAAATAGAACCGAAGTGAAAGCGCCCTTTGGAGGGTTTGTTGAACAAATTGTTAAGCCCGGTAACTTTCTTGAGAGAGGTCAAGTTTGCGCAACTATTATTCAGTTAGATCCGATATCTTTTGTAGCAGGAGTTCCTGAATACGATATTAATAAAGTTAGAATAGGACAAAAGGTTGATGTCGAACTAGTTACTGGTCAATCAATCAATGGAGAATTAACTTTTGTTTCAAAAAGTGCATCGCCTGACACAAGAACATTCGTTGTTGAATCTCAAATACCTAATCCTAATGGTAATGTGAAAGATGGATTAACTGCAAACATGACTATTGAGATAGATAAAGTTATGGCACATAAGATCTCCCCTTCAATATTGCTATTAAATGATGAGGGCAAGCTTGGCATAAGAGTAGTTACAGAAAATGATTCTGCAATGTTCAAAGAAATAGACATTCTTGAAGACTCTGAAGATGGTTTGTGGGTGACAAATATACCGAATACAGTTGAGATAATAGTTCAAGGTCAGGGATTTGTTGAGGATGGTCAAAAAGTAATTACAAACCGTTTATGATAGGAATAATAGACTTTGCCTTAAAAAAAGCTAAGACCACATTATTGATTGCCTTCATGGTAATCATTGCTGGTTCATATGCAAGACAGGAAATACCTATAGCTGCAGCACCAAATGTGCAGCTACCTTTTATCACAGTATCAGTTTTTTTAGATGGTGCTTCGCCAAGCGATACTTCAAGACTAATAGCAAGACCTCTTGAAAATAGACTAAAAAGTGTTACTGGAGTTAAAAATATTCGTTCAACAAGTTCTTTAAGTTATGCAAGAATTTTTTTAGAGTTTGAAGTTGGTTTTGACATAGATAAAGCTCTTGTTGATGTTAAACAAGGCGTTGAAGAAACGAAATATCAATTGCCTCTTGGTGCTGAAGATCCTCAAATAGAAGAATATAGTGAAGCTAGCTTTCCTGTAATGAATATTAGTATTGTCGGTGGTAGCTCAGTAAGACAAAAGGTTTTTTACGCGCGTGAACTAAAAGATAGGATAGAGCCTATTGAGCAAATTCTTGAGGTAAGAATGACTGGGGCGCCTGAGGAGGTTCTTGAAGGTGTAATTGATAAAGCAAAGATGGAGTCATATGGTGTAACTCTTTCAGATATCTATAACTCAGTTGCTAGCAATAATTTGATCATCCCTGGTGGAAAGCAAGATACTGGAAGGGGTAGTTTTAATATTGAAGTACCAAGCATAATTGAGTCCGCAAAAGATGTTTACAGCATTCCTGTAAAAGTATCAAAAGATGCGATTGTAACTCTTGGTGATGTAGCAACAATAAAAAGAACATTTAAAGATTTCACATCTTACGCAAGAGTAAATGGTCAAGATGCTGTCACATTAGAAATTTCATTAAGGGAAAGTGCAAATGCGATTGATGCATCTAACGCCATAAGAGATATTCTTAGTAAATTTAAAGATGAGCTTCCAGAAAATTTATCAATCGTAATTTCTAATGATGATACTGTTTATGCCAGCCTGATGGTAAAAGAATTAAATGGAAATATTATTGCTGCTGTTGTACTAATTATGGTCCTGGTTATAGCAAGTATGGGAACAAGAGTATCTATGCTTGTTGGTTTATCAATACCCTTCTGTTTTTTAATGACATATTTAATTTTATACAGTCTCGATATGGAAGTTAATTTTCTTGTAATGATGGGTCTGCTTCTTGGAATGGGAATGCTTATTGACGGATCCATAGTGATCACAGAATATGCAGATAAAAAAATTGCAGAGGGTTTATCCAGAGCAGAAGGTTACGCTCTTGCGGCAAAAAGAATGTTTTATCCTATTGTCGCATCTACAGGAACTACATTAGCTGCCTTTATTCCAATAATGTTTTGGCCTGGTTTTACTGGTCAATTCATGAGATACCTCCCAATTACTATTTTCTTTGTGTTGTCTGCTTCATTATTTTACTCATTAGTTGTAATTCCAGTTTTAGGTTCTTATTTTGGTCAAAAAATATCTGCATTAAATAATAACGAAGAGCAAACATCTTTCTTTGTGAGGCTTACTGAATGGTATGGTAAATATATAAAACGTTTTGTTGAAAATCCTGTAGAAACTTTTCTAGCTGTTGTTTCTGTCTTACTAATAATTATTATGAGTTATGCCTTTTCTGGAAAGGGTACTATATATTTTGCAATTGTTGATCCTGTCCAAGCAAATATTACCGTGAAAGCACGAGGCAACTTCTCTGCACTTGAAACAAAAGAAATTATTGAGCAAGTCGAAGAACGTTTTTTAGAAGTAGGAGGTATAAAAAATGTTTACCTTCGCTCTGGAACAAACTGGTGGCAATCAGGTGCAGATAGAATTGGTGGTGGTTTTATTGAGACATTAGAACCATCGCAAAGGGATATAAGTGGTTTTGAGATAATGGACAGATTAAAGGCATCTACTAAAGATCTTCCAGGAATTACTGTTGAGGTTGAGGCAGATATTGGTGGTCCATCTTTTGATTCACCAATTGAGTTAGATGTTTTTGGTAATACTGAAAGCGATGTGAATGATGCAGTTGCTAAAATTGAAAACTACATGCGAAATGAGATGACTGGATTAAACAACATCTTTTCGTCCAAAGCTTATCCTTCGGTCGAATGGAGTGTTGATGTTGATAAACAAAAAGCAGCTCAACTTGGTGTCAGCGTAAGTGATGTTGGTGCGCTTGTTCAAATGCTTACCAATGGATTTAAAGTTGGAGAATATCGTCCTGATGATGCTAAGGATGAGGTTGAAATAAGAGCAAGATTTCCTGATTCAGATAGGACTATCACAGGCATTAGAGACTTAAATGTCGTCACTAAACAAGGCACTGTGCCAGTGAGTTCTTTTGTAAATGTTGTTCCAAAAGAAAATAGAGAAACAGTTAATAGAAAAAATGGTAAATACTTCCAAGAAGTAGGTGCTGGCTCAGATGATGACTCAAAAGTAAATCAAAAAATTGAAGAATTAGAATCATGGCTTCAAGAAACAGATCTTGGAAATGGAATATCTTATCAATTTAGCGGCATGGCTGAAGAAACTGAAGAGGTTAATAATTTTATGATTGTAGCTGGATTAACAGCTGTATTTATGATGCTGTTAATGTTAATTACTCAGTTCAATAGCTTTTATCAATCACTAATCATTTTATCTTCAGTAACGATATCTTTTGTTGGAGTTTTACTTGGATTATTGATTACCGGAAAATCTTTTAGTACAACTATGACAGGTATCTCAATAGTCACCCTAGCTGGAATTGTTGTGAATAATAATATTGTATTAATAGATACATTTAATAAGTTAAAAGAGGAAGCGCCTCATTTGAAGCAATCATTACATATTATAAATGCTTGCAAACAAAGACTAAGACCTATTGTTCTAACTTCCCTAACAACAATTTTTGGACTTTTGCCTTTAGCAATGGGTGTTAGTTTAGATTTAATCTCCAGAGATATAGTTGTCGGTAGCAGAATTGTTGATTGGTGGTCAAATTTGGCAGTATCAATAGTTTTTGGTCTTGGTTTTAGTACATTTGTAACTCTTATACTAACTCCAGCTGTTTTAGCTCTTCCATATGCATTAATGAATGAATATAAAAAGTACTTCCAAACTGAATCCAATCAAATACAATAAATTATGGGTAAAGATAAACAAACAGACTTTGAATCATCACTGAAGGCTCTTGAATCTATTGTAGAAAGATTGGAAGATGAAAATATTAATTTAGAAGATTCTGTAAAATCATTTGAAGAAGGCATTAATCTTGTTAAAGAATGTCAAAAACAACTTCAAGAAGCAGAACTAAAAATAAAAACACTCCTTGATGACGGCAGTTCAATAGATATAGAAGATTAATAAGGTGTTAAATCAATTTTTACTCGACCTGCGAGAAAAAATTTCATTGAATATGAAAAAATCCATAGGCGAATCCAATTTCATTGAAAAATCTATGGCCTATTCATCTATTACAAATAGCAAAATGATTAGAGCAGGAATAATTGTTGCTTCAGGAAGAATAAATAAAAATATTCATTATGACAGTCTTCTTACTCTTGCTACTGCAGTTGAATTAATTCATACCTACTCATTAATACATGATGATCTTCCTTCAATGGATGATGATGATTTTAGAAGAGGTAAACAATCAAACCATATAAAGTTTGGTGAGGCTAATGCTATTTTGACTGGTGATGCATTGCAAGCTTTAGCTTATGAGGTTATTTGTGATGATACAAAATTAAAATCTGATAACAAGATTGAAGCTATAAAATTAATTAGTAATGCTTGTGGTAAAAACGGCATGGTTCTTGGACAGCATTTAGACATTGAAAGTGAATCGAAAGATTTAAATATAAAAAATATCGATAATATTTATTCTTTGAAAACTGGAAGGTTAATTGAGTGTTCTGTGATGTTAGGCCAAATTAATAATAATGACGATAAAATTAAAAAAATATTGTATAGTTTTGGTAAAAAAATTGGTCTAGCTTTTCAAATAACTGATGATATTTTAGAAGCTACATCTGATCAAAATACACTTGGTAAAAATAACAACTCAGATTTAAAAAATAATAAATCAACTTATATTAAGGTAACGGGACTCAAGGAAGCTAAAAGTAAATCTCATGAACTCTCTTTTTCAGCAATAAAAAGCTTAGATGAACTAAAGATGACAGAAACAAATATGCTCATAGAATTAGCAAAATATATTTCATATAGAGAAAAATAAATTGAAAATTTTTAAAGAAATTCCAACTCAAAAGCCGATTACACCCTTATTGGATAGTGTCAATTTACCATCAGATATAAGATCTTTTTCTTTGGTTGAATTACAAAATCTTGCAAATGAAATCAGAGAATTCTTGCTGTATTCTGTTGGACAAAGTGGCGGACATCTCGGAGGTGGTCTGGGTGTAATTGAGCTCACAATTATATTGCATTATATTTTCAATACTCCTTTTGATAATTTAGTGTGGGATGTTGGCCATCAGGCCTATCCACACAAAATACTCACTGGTAGAAAAAACAAAATGCAAACTATCAGAAAAAAAGGTGGCTTGGCTCCGTTTCCTTCAAGAAAAGAAAGTGAATTTGACGCATTTGGTGTTGGTCACTCAAGCACATCGATAAGCGCTATGCTTGGGATGGCAATTGCATCCAAAGAGTCTAATCCAGAAAAAAAACATATAGCAGTAATTGGCGATGGAGCAATGACAGCAGGCATGGCATTTGAAGCTCTGAGCCATACCGGTCACTTAAAGCCAAACGTTTTAATTATTTTGAATGATAATGATATGTCGATATCAGAAAATATTGGTGGATTGTCTAATTATTTTTCAAGAATATGGGCATCAAAGACCTATAAAGGTATTAAAAAAAGTGGTTCTAGTTTTTTAAAACCTCTACCACAAGCCTATCATCTTGCAAGAAAAGTAGAAACACAAATGAAGGCAATGGTGGCTCCGGGAACAATTTTTGAAGAATTGGGTTTGAATTATATTGGTCCTATTGATGGTCATAACCTTAAGGAATTAAAAGATGTTATTTCCAATTTGAAAGAATTTGAAGGTCCACAATTTTTACATGTTATTACAAAAAAAGGAGCTGGTTTAGATCCTGCTGAAGCAGACAGGATTGGATTCCATGCGATAGGAAAAATTCAGTCAATAAAAAATAAGAAATCTAATCAAAAGAAGTATCAAGATGTTTTTGGAGATTGGGTTGTGGATATGGCAAACAGCGATGAAAAGCTTATTGCAATTACTCCAGCAATGAGAGAGGGATCTGGACTGGTTAAATTTAGTGAAAAATTTCCTGATAGATATTACGATGTTGCTATTGCTGAACAACATGCAGTTACATTTGCTGCTGGAATTGCAACAGAAAATAAAAAACCAGTTGTCGCAATTTACTCAACTTTCTTTCAAAGAGCATATGATCAATTAATTCATGATGTTGCAGTTCAAAATCTCGATGTGACTTTTGCATTGGATAGATCAGGTCTTGTCGGTGAAGACGGTCCAACTCACTCAGGAAATTATGATATTGCTTATTTGAGATGTATTCCAAATATGGTGATTTGTACTCCCTCAGATGAAAATGAAACAAGAAAACTTTTAACAACAGCTTACTTTCATAATGGACCAGCTTCTGTAAGATACCCAAGAGGTACTGGACCTAACAGTAATATTGATAAAGATCTAAAGCCTTTAAAAATTGGTAAGGCAAATATAATAAATGATGAAGGCTCAGAAATAATAATTCTAAACTTTGGAACTCTTTTGAATGAGGCAAATGAAATTTCAAAAGAGCTAAAAGCCACTTTAGTAGATATGCGTTTTGTAAAACCTTTAGATGAAAAGCTATTAAGTAAACTTCTTAAAAAGGCTAAGGTTTTTATTTCTATTGAGGATGGTTCAATAATGGGTGGCGCTGGCAGTGCTGTTCAAGAATTTGTATCAAAAGAGAATCTAAATGTCAGATCAATCCTTTTTGGTATTCCTGATAAATTTATTGAGCATGCCTCAAGAGAAGAAATGTTAGTTGAGGCTGGTTTAGACTTAGAAAATATTAAATCTAAATTAAATAAATTGTTATAAGAGAAGAAAAGAATGCTGCGAAAATTGCAGCCATCAAGTCATCAAGAACAACCCCTAATCCATTTTTAAAATTTTTATCTATATATGAGATTGGAAAAGGTTTAAAAATGTCAAATATTCTAAATATTATTAGTGCAAGCATTGCATATATAGTTCTTTCATATTGTGAAGAGGCAATAAAAATCACTGGAATCATCGCTAGCCATATACCAGCCATTTCATCAATAACAATAGATTTATGATCTTTTTCGATGAGATCCTTTGTTACAACAGTTGATATATAAATCGAAAATATAATTACAAAAAATGTCAAAGTAAGTAAAGCTGCTGCAGTAAAAAAATGAGACAAAACTATAAAAATGAGCCAACCAAATATACTTCCAACAGTACCTGGTCCAACTGGAACAAGCCCAAGACCTCCTAAAGTTGCTAAAAAATGATATGGATCTCTTAAGTTAGGGAACTTCTGCATCTTAAATCATTGTAACAATTTTTCTAGCAATAGAAGGCGATGTAGTCCATTTTCCGCCAAATATGGTTAAAAGTGAGTCATTTTTTTGAATAAAAAAATCTCTCGAGGATTTGTGAAAATTATCTTTTGATTTTATAAGGGGTCTTACTCCAGAATACGAACTAATTATTTCTTTTTTAGAGATTGATTTTTTTAAAATATAGTTAAAGCTATCAATAAGATATTTAATTTCATTTTTACTTATCTCTGGTAACTCTGGATGAGAAACTTTTTCTTCTGTTGTTCCTAACAAGGTATAGTCTTGATAAGGTAGTGCAAAAATATATCTAGACTTACAAACGCCTGAGAACATCAAACCAAATTCAGACTTTCTATTAATTATCAAATGGCTACCTTTTATATAATCGATATCTTTTTGACTCTTAATATTATTTTGCTCAAGTAATATTTTTGACCATGGGCCCACTGCTAAAATTATTTTGTCAAAATGGTTTTTATCAATTGTTCCTTTAGTATCAAAGTTTTGAACTTCATTATATTCAAGTATTTCTATATTTAATTCTTTTGCTAATGAAATTAGTTCTCTTCCAAGAGAATCATCATCCATACTTCCATCAAAAAATGATAAATATGTTTTATAGTCGTCTTTAAGAACAAATTGATCATTCTTGATTTGCTTTGATATAGAGCTTTTATCTAAATTATTTGAGCCTGCTAAAAATTCGTATAACTTAATTCCTAGAAAAGATTTAATTAATGCCAAAGAAAATTTATTTTTAAATGGAATAGCTATCTTTAATTTTCTTGTTTGCTTTGGGAAATTTTCTAACCACCATGCTCTATCATTAAGTCCATTTTTAACTTCGTTAAAATGAAAATTCTCAAGATATCTCAATCCACCATGTAAAAGCTTTGTTGTTTTTGAGCTTGTTTCACTTAGTAAAGTATTTTTTTCAAAAATTGATACCTTATGACCTTCTTTTGCCAAAAAAATCCCAACAATTAGACCAGTAATTCCGCCTCCAATTATTCCAATTTTTTTATTCAAAAGAATCCCATCCGTACTTTTTAAAATTAACTGGTGAATTATTTTTCTTTATGATGATTTTTGTATCTGACTGTATCTCACCGATGCAAAAGTCTTCAGAGATATATTCGTTGTCTTTAAATTCTGGTGAGCACGTATAACATAATTTATAATCATCTCCATATGACAAATCATTGATATCATTAGTTATAGGTATACTTTCATATATTATTTCTGCGCCTACTTCTGAAGATTCACATATTCTAGTAAGGTCTTTAATTAATCCATCCGAAATATCAATACAGCTATTTGCATATTTAGAAATATATGCACTTTTATAAAAATCCACTTTTGGATTAAAAAACTTTTTAGTGTATTTAGTTTGTTGATTATTTTTCCAGTCCTCTAACCCTCTTCTTCCTTCCCCCAAGGGACCAGTTACATATATTAAATCACCGACTTTTGCAGTTGATCTTAAGATATTATTCTCATACGTATAACCAAAAACGTTAACGCAAACACTAATTT